>Ga0194055_10000627_pt1 | contig 28618 bp, 66 predicted proteins | sample SepL449m_MetaG_FD_155482 | JGI IMG/M metagenome (GOLD analysis project Ga0194055, IMG submission 155482) | Anoxic zone freshwater microbial communities from boreal shield lake in IISD Experimental Lakes Area, Ontario, Canada - Sep2016-L442-9m | ecosystem: Environmental > Aquatic > Freshwater >... | reverse complement strand
TTGTTAACATTAAAAGAAAGTAGAAATGGAGAATTTGGATATTATTATTTTGACAACCATACTATCAACATTGTTTGTTGTGTTTGGGGTATTGATGTATAGGGAGTTTTCATCTGTTGATGAGAACAATCCTCAGACTGGCAAGGAAGGGGGACCGAGGGTTTATTTAAATGATGGCAGGACTTTTTGATGATGAAATCCCCACCAAAGAGAGGAGGATTATTTATAAGGCTGTGACGAGGACCATTTCCGATATGGAGAGTGATGGTATATATTTTCCTGATGATGTGAGGGAGAGGTTAAGACAATATAGGGATGAGTTAAACTGTGAGTATTCAGGTTTACCATCTGTTAAATCATATGAAAACAAATAATATGGATTATTCAATGATTATATTTTTCGGGATGGTAATTGTTATATTTGCATGGACAATTATTGATGAAAAGTTTAATGAAAAAAAATAGTATATGGATAAACAAATATTCAAGAGATGTCCCACCTTGGGGGAGTATCATGGAATGGCTCTTCCGTATGTTAAATCTCAAAAAGAGTATATGTTGTTTTATAAACAACATAAAGAAATGATTGATATGGAGGCCAAGGTATATAGTGAGATAGTCAACGATAGGAAAGTATTGGGTGGTAATGACAAAATACATAAAATAACTTATGATGAGAATATCAGAACAACCTGAGTATCAGATATGGGCTCAAATGAAACAACGGTGTAATAACCCCAACCATGGTAATTATTTTAACTATGGTGGTAGGGGAATTGTTGTATGTGAAGAATGGAATTCATATTCCAATTTTATTGGGGATATGGGTAATAGACCCACCGATAATCATAGTATTGAGAGGAAGGATGTTAATGGACCATATAGTGCCGAGAATTGTATGTGGATTCCATTAAAGGAACAACAAAATAATAAGAGGGATAGTGCCGTCATTAATAGTGGGGATGTGTTTGGTAAACTTACTGTGTTATGTGAAGTTGAGGGAAAGGTTAGAAACACCAACCCTAATAGTTTGAGAAGATACTTTAAGGTTAGATGTGAGTGTGGGAATGAAAAAGATATTAGAATGGATAAATTAAGACAAAGGAATAATCAGTCTTGTGGTAACAGAAGTTGTAATAAGTATGCCCCATTTGAAAACTAATTAAATGTGGGGCAGAATAAATTCATCTTTTGACCAGATATTCGCCGACGGAAACGACTACGTCGTAATTTTCCCTCATATATTTGGCCGACGGTCCCCGACGGACTCCGTCCGTTCGGATGAGATTATATTATGACCACCTCATTATGACCCTCTAAAAAAATTGTCCGTTCCATTTTAATTTATTATATTTGCAATATGAAAAAGATATTAGATTTTTTGTTTGGTTATCTTCCACCAAATGATTGTGAAAACATTTTGATGTGAAAATTAACCCCACCCATTGTTGGTGGGGTTTTTTATTTGTTTGCAATTATTTAATCCTATAATGATAATGGATTATCTATTTATTTTGATGAAAATAATTTGTTTTTTATTCTTGTGTTTTATTCCTGTTATATTGTTTGGTCAGGTTAAGGATAGCACCTTTTGGAATCACGTTCATCATCAATCACGTCTTAAGGTTAGTTCATATGATTCACTGGTTATTGGTAGGGTAATAAAGATAAGTAGGGAATTGGATGGGGACTACCATTTGATTATTCAATCTGATTCAAGTCATATTATTGTTGGTGAGATTATATGTGCGTGTCGTGGGATTATAATTGCTTGTAAGGGATATAAGAATAAGATTATTATTCCGAAGGTTGGTGATTATGTTAAAATAGTTGGGGATTCTGTTATTGATAAGATTCATGATGATTTGCCCGAGATACATCCAATTAAGATGTTAATGATTTTAAATAAATAACTTTCCCCCTTTTTTGGAGAATTTATTTTAATTCATTATATTTGCTAGTATGAACGCTAAACTAAAAAAATATATTTTTAATAAATTATATGAGGACTTATCTGGCGTAGAAATTATTCCTTATAAAAATTCTATATGGTTTATTGATAGAGATAAAAAGTATTGGTATTTACGATATGAAAAAAATGGGGAGTTATGGTGGAGGTATAGTTTTTTCACTGAATTTTTTCATTTGTTTTCTATGGAAGAACTTGAGTTTCAATGGGTTATATCGGAGTGGGTGGAAGAGGTATTAAATTGCAAGGTGGAAACACCTTTAGACCATTTGTTTCTAGAGCAAGATTTGGTGGAAGAGGTATTAAATTGCAAGGTGGAAACACCCAAAAGTAGTTACCCCTCTTACGCGAATGGGGTGGAAGAGGTATTAAATTGCAAGGTGGAAACACCCGCTACAACTTTTTCTGTGGCTACTTCTGTGGTAGAAGAGGTATTAAATTGCAAGGTAAAAACACCCGATAATTGCGATTACTTATTTCATAGTTGGGTGGAAGAGGTATTAAATTTCAAGGTGGAAACACCTGTAACATCGGTCATTGCATGGACACCCGAGGTGGAAGATGTGTTAAAACAAACTATATCATAAAATAACTGAAGATGAACATACCTAAAAAATTATGTCCCCGCCTGTATGAATATAGAGAGAGGGGTGGAATTGCTTCTAATGATGGGTCGTTGTATGCAATGGAACATGCTAAAGAGATTGAACGGGAGCACCTTAAGATAATATCCATTAAACTTTATAGGGAACTGATGGGAGGAAATAAAAAAATACATATGTATGAAAAAAATAATTAACGAACTTATAAATTCATCTTTAAGTGGTGTGGATGTTTATCGGTGGAAGACATCCACTTGGTTAATCTTTACGGACCAAACGAGATGGGCTGTTGAGTTGACCGATGAGGGGACCTTATGGTATAACTATAAATTCTTTAATGAGATATTCAGATATGTTTCATTGGAAGGGTCAAATGAGTTTGACGGATATATTACACTTTGGGCAAATGATTATTTTTTTAAGGATTGTGCTCACCGTTCGGCAGCATATCCTATGGATAAAAATAGAAATGAAACCCCCAAGGTTCTTAAGAATGGCATAAAAGAAACTAAGGAACAACACTTGTTGATGGAGTGGGAATATGTTGGTGATATTGTTAAAGGTGGTGTTAAGGAGATAAATGATTCAAATAGTATTCGTATAGAGAATAGGGCCAATAATTTGGTGCCTAAAATTATTGAAGGTGGAATAAAAGAAACTACTCCAGTAAAAGACCATTTTGATGAGTTTGATGTGAATAAGGTTATTGCAGGTGGTATTAAACAAATTATACCACACGGTAAAAATGATGGTGATGAATTTGAATGGAACACTCGTTCTGTAATTAATAATGGTGTGAAATGCACCGAATATGGAGATTGGTTGGATAATGATGAGAGGATTAACGTTATCATTAATGATGGGGCTAAAACATAGTGCATGAAAGATTTAATATTTGAGTTAGATGATTATTTTGGTGAATCCTACATGAAAAAATATGAAGTTGATATGGGTAACCTTAAGGACCGAATTATGGGAGTACGTAATAAAGTGTGGGGTCCATGGAAAGATTTGACAATGGAAGCGTTGGATTATTATTTAATATTCATCCCTGATTTAATGGTTAAACGACACAATGCTATTCATAAAATAAAAAATACATAAATGAATATAAGTATTGCGAATAATGAAAGATTCCCCCACATATATGGATTGGATAAATTGGGTGGGGGAAAATCTGCCGATGGTGAGAAGTATTATGAGGAACATGAAAAGGAATTGAGTAAAGAGTATGATGAAATCATGAATGTTTGGATGCACAGATATAAATTGGGTGATAATAAAAAAATACATGGAATAGATGAAAAAGAAAAATAAGAAGAAGAGTGTAGTGGATAGGATTAATGAAAAGCAAATGCGTATGGAGTGGGATTATGCCGCTCGTGAATTACGTGGATATACAGATAAAGAAATACATGGAACAACTAATATTGAAGTTCATAACGGATAGATTTGGTAATTATAAAACCATGGTTGAGAATAACCACCTTATTCTTCATTATGATGGGTATGTTGTCGGTGCGTTAATTTATGAACGCAAACAATTTAACTACATGCAACATATTCAGGGTTCTATTATGGATATGTTTAATTTAACTTTGGATGAAGTTAATTGGTATATGAAGAGATGGGTTGCTCATACTCTTAATGAAGATGTTATTGAAACTGATGGAGTGTTTGGGCATAATTGATATTTATTCATATGGACCACGATGTTAATGTATTAAAGAAGATTTTGAATAGCGAGTTATTCTTGGGTATGTACCCCATGATTAGAAGAGTATGGGTGGATAGACGTGGCGATAACGTTGATATTGTTCTTAATGTTAAAGAACCTGCTGATGAATATTGGCCACTTAGAAGTGAAATTAATTCTTACATCCATAGCATTAAAACGATGGTTGATGTTAAATCACGACTTAGAATATATCCATAGTTTCTAAACAAATGGTTCGGTATATTTATATTAAACGAATTTAATATGGGAAAGATTATTAGACTGACTGAAGGAGATTTGATTAATTTAATTAAACGTGTTCTTTTGGAAGAAGAAATGGAGGAAGGACTTCATGATACATCTTGGGAAAATGATGAGGGTGACAAAATCACCCTTATGGATTTATTAAATGCCACGGAAGATATTCCCGTAGAAAAAATATCTGTTGAAGAATTGAAACCACACCTATTAACTTGGGATGGTGATGAAGATGAGGTTAAAAAAATTGAAAGTGCTGATTTACAATATCCTATATTAATATTTGTTAAAGATGATGGTTCTTTTATTTCTATAATTGACGGACATCACAGAGCTCAAAAGGCGGCAAGAAAAGGGTTAAAAACAATTAAGGCTAAAGTAATACCAATTAATTCACTACCCAAGAGTTTTAAAAAAGTTTTTGGTCACATGGGAAAACAAGAACAAAATGAAGGTGAGTTAACAGAAAAATGTTGGAGTGGTTATAAGCAAAAAGGAATGAAGACAATGTTTGGAAAAAAGTATCCAAATTGTGTTAAGAATGAATCTGAAGATGAAGAAACAAATGAAGCTTCAAGCCCTGCTCAACAAGCTGCAATTGCCATCAATATGAAGAAGAAGGGTATTAAACCCAAGGTTGTTGCCGTTAGTGAAGAACAATTTGAAAGATTATTTGAATATAATGAAGATATTCCCTCTTTAATGTATGAAGATGAGTATGGTTCAGTTCAATCAATTGATTATAACGAAGAATTTATTAATGAAGCCGAATATCAAGGACGTAAGGTTCAACTGGGAAAGATTATGCAAGGTGATATTAAGAAGTCCAAGGTATATGTTAAAAACGATAAGGGTAAGGTTGTTAAGGTTAACTTTGGTTTTGGTGGTAAATCTGCTCATGGTAAAATAATGAGGATTAAGAAGAATAATCCTGAACGTAGAAGAAACTTTAGAGCAAGAATGAATTGTGATAATCCTGGGCCAAGATGGAAGCCACGTTATTGGGCGTGTCGTACTTGGTAAATAATATTTGAACCCCTCCCTTTAAGGTGGGGTTTTTTGTTTTCATTTGTATTTATTATTATGCCAAACGTAATCTCATCAGGAACAACCGTGGTAAACGGAACAATCAAAAAAAATAACTTTTTAATTGGTGTTAATACATCAGTTGGATATGGTCCAACATCTGCAACAACTTTTTGGAATGGGATAATTCCTGCTGCGAGTGGATATACCGTATATGCTCAAAAAGTATTACAAGGACCAAGTATTAGGACTGCAGCTAACGATTCTGAACTAATAATAATTGCAAAACAATACGGTGGAACAAACATTACGACAGTTTATGATGCGTTGAGTTACTTAAATAGTCAAACAAATTTTATGGTAACTAACATTGATTACCCAAGTATTGTAACGAGTGGATTAACTTTAATGCTTGATGCTGGGTATGTTCCATCTTATCCAACAACTGGAACTACGTGGACTGATTTAAGTGGTAGTGGTAATGATGTCGTTGCAGCTGGAACGTCACCTGTATATGTTACAACGGGTGTTACTAATAGTTTTTATTTTAATGGTGATGGATATTTTACTACAAGTACCCCTAAATTTAATTTTACAACCTTTACTTTTGATACTTGGATATATGGTAATCCATTTGGAAATACACCAGCCAATCCTTGGACTTATGTTGTAAATTTTGGAAATTATGTGGTGGGGACAAACGCTGCGGTATTAGCTATAAGAGGTTTAAAAATAGCAGGTATGACAGCTGATGCTGCAGGATATACTGAAAATACGGGTGCAGGAAGTACTTTATCAAACACTACTTGGTACAATGTGACATTAGTATACGATGGTTCAAATATGTATGGTTACCTAAATAGTACCCAACAATGGGTAACCTCAGATAATAGAAATCCAAATATAAGTGCACAAAATTTACTAATAGGAAGTGGAACTGATAATCCTCCAGCACCTAGTGAAAATTTTAGAGGAAATATTGCTATTGTAAAAATATACAACCGTGCTTTATCAGCAACAGAAGTCCTACAAAACTATAATGTACTAAAATCAAGATTCGGACTATAACTATTTATTATTATGCCAAATGTAATCGCATCCGCAACAACCGTATCTAATGGAACAATAAAAAGAAATAACTTTCTTATTGGTGTTGATACGTCAGTACAGTACGGACCAACATCTGCAACCACATTTTGGAATGGGATAGTTCCTTCTGCTAGTGGTTATACTGTATACGAACAAAAATCTCAACAGGGGCCAAGTATAAGAACCGCATCCAATGATTCTGAATTAATAACAATAGCCAAACAATGTGGCGGAACAAATATTACGACAATTTATGATGCGTTGAGCTACTTTAATAGTCAATCAAATTATTTGGTTACCAATATTGATTATCCGAATATTGTGACGAGCGGATTGACTTTAATGTTAGACGCTGGATACATTCCATCTTATCCAACGACTGGAACAACATGGAATGATATGAGTGGAGGTGGGAATACTGGTACTTTAACTAATGGCCCTACATTTAGTAGTGCTAATGGTGGAAGCATTGTGTTTGATGGAACTAATCAATATGGAAATACCTTAACAAATAACTTTGCTGTTGGTTCAAATAGCAAAAGTTTACAAGTGTGGTTTAAACAAAATGTAAGTGGTACGGTTGATGTAATATGCGGTTACGGAACTAGCGTAACAGCACAATTTTTCGGTTTATATTACGATGCATCAAATCGTATAGTTTTTTGGGGATATAATAGTGCTGATTACGTAACTAGTTATATCATCTCCACAAACGTTTGGTATAATGTGGCTATAACATATATTAGTCCTACAGTTTATATATATGTAAATGGTGTTTTAATAGGTCAGAATAATTATACTGCAAATACAGGAACTGCTTATTCGATGATAGGTGCAAATACAACAGGAGGACCTAGTAATTATCTGCATGGTAGTATATCAAATATACAAATATATAACCGCGCGCTATCAACATCAGAAATCCTACAAAACTATAATGCATTAAAAGGTAGATACGGACTATAAAAATTATGAAGTATATTATCACAGAACAACAAAAACGTACAATTATGAATAAGAATGATTGGAAAGAAGGTAATAATAAACTTACCAAAACATATTATTTCAAAAATTATAAAGAAGTTATGCCATTTGTTAATCAGGTAATGAAAATTGCCGATAAACAAAATCATCATCCTGATATGAACGTTCACTATGATAATGTGAAATTATCTATTACTGACCATGATAAAGGTGGTGTGTCTGAAAAATGTCATAAATTTGTGAATGCTGTGGATAAAATATAATCATTGATGAAATATCTTATCACAGAAAATAGATTGGAAAGTTTTATAACATCCCAATTTGATAAGGACCTTACTCCTGTGGGTGGATGGTGGTCCCATTCAAAAATTAAAAAGGAATTGAGGGGTTTTAATGATTGGATGCGAATCTATTATGATAAAGATTTTTATACTGATTTTGCGGATAATGATTCCACCAAGTATATGGACTATTCAAAAAAAAGTAAAATTGTTGAACTTGAAGACCAATTGTATTACAAGTATGAAAGTATGTTTGAGGACTTGTGGAAACCAGTATTTCTTAAATGGTTCAATCAACATTCGGGTCTTCCCATAAACCGTGTTCAATACGGATATTATTAATCCCACCCCACAAAGGTGGGTTTTTTTATTTTAAAATAATTTCATATCTTTGTTAACATGTCCAAATTATTCCATACATTTTTTGATTCTTATCGTGTGAAAGATAAAGAACCGACCATTCTTCATATAGGTAGGAATGCTATTGGGTCTATTGAGTTTTATCCGTCCAACACAAATCCATTTATGGAAGAATATGGTTATGTTCGTGTTTATGATAATGGTGAACTTTTTTGTGACGAACATTTGGCTAAGTTGCTTACATATACCGATTTACATCATGAGTTCATGGAATTCTGTTTTGATTTGTGGAAGAAAAAAACAAATCAAAAAATTTACCCAAATTGTCTTATCTTAGCAAGTGGTGAGCTGACTATAATGAATGAAAGAAGATCATATAGAGATTTTTTACCAATAAATTACCTCGTAGAATAATGGACGCAACACAAATATTAATAGACAAAATTCAACATGAAATTGATATGGAAGTTCTTAGAGAAATCTCTGAGCAAGTACGTGTTGACCTTACAAAAGAAATAGAATTAGCTGAAAAAAAATTTAATGCCAAAATGGACCGTGTAATGAACGGTATAACAAATAAAAGTGCTCATGAAACAAATAATCTATAAATTTTTGGATTCTTCTGTTGGATCTGGTATTAAATTCAGAAACCAACACGATTTTTATGCTGTTTATTCAGATAACAATACCCATATTTTTTCTTTCAAAATGAAAGATGACTGGGAATTTGTTAAACTTTATAGATACGAGCCGTTATGTCGTAAGATTAGTGCGTTATTTTCCGTTACTGAAGATGAAGCTGCGAAGTTAATTAGCAATTGGTTTGGAGAGAAATATGGTCTTAAAAAAGTAGTAGATCTTAAAAAGTTTGTATAACAAATAATGAGGTTTACGTATATCCAACGAAAAAATAACAATTATTAGATATTTATAATAAAAAATATTATGGCAACATTAAATTTTACAGTGGCATATTCTGCAACTTTATCTGGTCTTGAGGGATTGGAACCATCATTTACAATATATGCTGAAGATTTGGAATTATGTTCCACTTGTGTCCCAAATACGGGATCATGTTTTGCTTGTTTGCAAACAAATCAACAAGTTTTTAACGATGGTGGATTAACTTCTCCTGTTGCTGATGGATATTATTTGTTGGTATATGAAAATAGTCTTAAAGCAATATGGCACATTGAAGGTGGATATCCACAAGAAGAAGGGTTTTATAATTAAACCTTATCAAACTTATTAATTAACCCCACCCATAAAGTGGGGTTTTTTATTTAAGTGGTTGAATCGGATATATGGTCTGATTCCTTTTGATTATGTTATAAAATGATTAAAATAAGATATGATTCATCCTATCGCATAGATTAATGACCGCCTGTATACTATGGTTATTTTTTCGTTTTAATCAACTATAATTATTATAAACAAATTATTATGAAAAAAACATTATTAACATTAACAGTAATCTTTGCGTCATTAACATTAATGGCTCAAGTGGAAGTACCCACAAAAAGATTTGAAAATCAATCACAAAAAGAAAAAGTTCTACCCAATCAATTTTCTAATTACGTTCAATTTAGAAAAGACCACCAAAGACCTGAATTCAATCGTCATCACAGACCTGAGTTTGAACCCCAACATTTTCCAATGCAACCAAAACCTTTGAGCGTAACGGTTAAAGGTGATAAAGTTATTGTTGTCTTCAAGAAAGAAGATTTCCAAAGGTTAAGACCAATGGTTAGAGACAGAGTTATGTGGAGAGAAATACCACGTGGTAGAGCACATCAAATGTTTATTGAAAAAATGGAACATTAAAATATTAACCCCACTCACAAGGTGGGGTTTTTTATTAAATTATTTGATTATTTAAATAAATTGTCTATCATTTAAAAAAAAATATTATGACAAGTTTATTAACACTTACAAATTTGGGATGGTTATTATCCATTTTGGTATCACTTATGTTAGGTAAGGGTGCTATTGAAAAAATAATTGGAACACAAGAAATGGTTGGAAATTTTGAATACATGAAATTATCAAAATACAGAACATTAGTTGGTATTGGAGAATTATTATCAATTGCATTGTTCTTAATTCCAACAACATCATTATACGGAGCAATCCTTATTGGTAGTTTTATGAGTGGAGCAGTTGCCCTACATCTATCTCTAATGGGAGGTAATAAAACAAGTATTCCATTTATAATTGGTGTAGTTGTATTTGTTGGATATTTCTTAAGATAAGAATTAACATTATTATTGAACCCCACTCTCAAGGTGGGGTTTTTTATTTATATGGGTATTTATAGTATGGATAGTGATAAAATAAAAAAATCAGTTGAGAAATATGTTGATGCTATCATAGTTCCAAAATTTCCTGATATTATAAAATTTTCTGTTGAAACTATGCCTGCTGGATATCCTATAGGTGATACAATAATAAAAATTGTTTTTTTAATGGATGGTACGGAAGAGGAAGTAGAATATGAAATTGAAGACAGTATTGAAGATATGTTTAAAATGTTTTCATTTAATACAAAAATAAAAAGTCTTACAAGATTTGAAACAAAATAGTATGAGATACGTAATAACAAAAGACCAGTTCCATAAGATTGTTTATGGTATTTTGGATGAAATGATGGAGGGTGGTAATGTTGAAAGAGAAAATAATCCATATGTTAAATCTGGTAATACATATCGTCTTAACATATCCAATAAAGACGGTGAGAATTTCTTGACTTACTTTTTTTATGAACCTGGTGAAGATGATGATGGAAATCCACATAATGGTCATGGTTCAATTCACATTAATTGGCAAGTAGATGATAAAATAAGAAAATTATTATCCATAAGACAAAGTAAGGCTTTGGATATGATTGCTGATTGGGTTACAGATAAATTTGGTGTAGATGTTGATGAAGTAGACGTTTACCCTAAAAAACCAAGTTAATGAATTACAAAATAACACAAGATAAATTAAATCATTTTGGTGCCAATGTCTTGGATGACATATATGGACCTTTGCACACCCAAAAAGACAATAATCGTTATTTTGATGATAACGGTAAGGGAAGAATTCACATAAGAAGGAATACCCCTCATATTCTTTTTAAAGACTATAAAAAAATGGTATCAGAAATTGATGTGGATACTAATGCGTGGGGACATATTATTCAATATTGGTTCAATGATAGGTATGGTAAAAATGTATTTGACGAATTTGCTTGGTTGTCTTATGAATTATAATCCCTGCCGTATTTATTTAAAAAGATATTATGGGAACATTAAAGAAAAAACCAAAAGCAATGAGAAGCAAAAAGTCTGGTGTTAAAACTGCCAAACTTCTTAAAAAGAACCACGAGGTTCTTAGTAAATTTAAATCTTAATATATGAACCCCACTTAATTTAAGGTGGGGTTTTTTTATTATATAATTCAACTATATTTGTATATGAGAAAAATAATAAAATTAACTGACGCTCAGGTATCTGAGTTATCAAAGACTAAACAAACTGGAATGGGATTTCATACTGTAAGTGTGAAATTAAAAAATGGTGAGTCTTTAACAAAGAAAACCGTATTGAACGGTAGGTTTTTGGTTATTGAAGAAGATGATATTATTAATTCTGTAGATATTAGAGGTATTAAAGTTATCAAATAATTTTTCATGATTTTAAATAGCACAGGTGTTGGGGTATATTCAATATTTTTACTATCTGTTTGGTTTATTATTGGAATGACTTCTCGTAAGAAAAAATAATTTTGATAATTTATTTGTATTTATAATAAAAAAATAATATGAATAAGAGTTATAGCAAATTAAGACATATAAAAGAAGTTAATACAAGATTGAATGAACAGTCGGTATTTTCTGGCGAATTGAGCAACGAATCAAACACTATTATTAAAATAAGTGTAGATTGTTCAAAAGGATATGGTGGAGTTAGTATTCAAGGTGCACAACCAAATGATTCAAGAAATAAACAAATCTTTCTTTCCGTCTGTAAAAGAGGGTAATATTAAAAACCTCCTCCCATAAAGAGGGGGTTTTTAATTTATTGTATATTTATATTTAAATTATTTTATGCCTAAAAAAATAGTAAATTTAACGGAAAGTGATTTAAATAGATTAGTTACAAAAATAATAGAAGAAGATACTGCAGAAATTGCAAAGAAAACTGTGACAAGAAAAGAACTTATCAAAATTAATATTGATAAGTTAAGAAAAAAAATTAAGGAAATGCAAGATAAGTTGGACACTTATGAGAGACAATTAAAAACAATAAAATAATATTTTTATTATAAAAAAATGAATCAGCATATGATGGAAATATTTGGTAGTGTGTTAGTTGCGTTGATTACTGCGTTACTTGGACCAATTGGATTAATTTGGGTTAAGAAAAAATTGTCAAAACCAAAAGACGAATTAAAAATAGAACTTAATGAAATTGAGAAAATAAATGCAGAAATGGAAGAGATGCTTGATTATTTAGAATGTGATAGAGTATGGGTTACACAAATACATAATGGCGGTCATTTCTTACATTCAAACAAATCCATGCAGAAATTTTCTGTTGTTTATGAGGTAGACGCTCCTGGAGTTTCTCCTGTATCAAAAATATTCACAAATATTCCAATATCATTATATTCAAGATTTTTTGTTGAAATAATGAGAGTTAGGTTTATTGGGATTTGCGATTATGATGACTCAACTGTTGCAACTTATGGATTAAAGACTGGAGCGGAAGCAACTGGAGCTAAAGCATCTTATATATCAGGATTATATGATTTCGGAACAGGTAAACTTATGGGATGTATTGGAATTGATTTTATGGAACCAAAACATATTGATGACAATAAAACAGAATATTTTAGAGTAAAATCTGAAAGATTAGCAGGTTATTTATCAAATTATAACAAATTTTAAGTGAAAGAACTCATCCGTAAGATATTAAGAGAATCTATGAACATTAGTCCTGATGCCCCTGATTGGGTTAAAAAATTTCATGAACTTCCGAAAGAAGAAAGAATTGAGTTTATTGAAAATAATAAAAAACGCATTGAAAAACTTACTCCAGTAATTATAAAATTTTTTAAAGAAAAATATGGTGATTATTTAGATAGAATTGATGTTGGAGAACATAAAACTTATTACGGTAGTGAAGGTCATAGTATGAACGAAGTTCAATATAAATTTTATTTTAATGAAATTGATAAAATTAATAATGACAATAACATACGAGAAATTTACGCACACCAAATTATAAGATACTTAAAAGATTATTTTAATATTGATGTAGAATTTTATGGAGTTCCTTTAAGTTTAAAATTTTTCGTAAAAACTTGGAGAGAATTTATATAAAAACTTTGAGATAATTTTAATATTTTTTAACTATCTTTGTAAGATGAAAAAGAAAATAACAATTGATAATGAAGTTTATTTGGTAACTGATGACCAAAAGATTGAAATTGATGAAGAGTTAGTATTTGAAATTAAAACCGATAAAATTGATTCGGTTTACATTATCGGTATGTTTGATGATTTATTGGGAAGTCCAATTAAAAAAGTATGGAAAATACTTGAACATGTTAGCCAAGAGTATGAACTCGGTGGATCTGAATGAATTTCTTAAAACCTCCTAATAATAAGGGGGTTTTTTATTTGACATATTAAACTAATTAATTTACTATTTGTATAAATTATAAAATAATGAGCAAAGTAAAAATTTCAACACACAGAGGGGATATGATTTGTGAACTCTATGATAAGGAGACACCAATCACCGTTAACAACTTTTTAAAATTAACCAAACAAAAATTCTATGATGGATTAAATTTCCATAGAGTAATTCCTGATTTTATGATTCAGGGTGGATGTCCAAATAAAAATGGAGGTGGTGGACCTGGATATACAATTCCTTGTGAAGTAAGTGCTTCAAAACAATTCCATGATAGAGGAGTGTTATCTATGGCACATGCTGGCCGTAATACAGGTGGTTCACAATTCTTTATCTGTCATAACAGAAAGAATACACAACACTTAGATGGTAATCACACTTGTTTTGGAAGAGTCATTGACGGAGATAGAGTTATTGATGCAATCAGAGGAGGAGATGATATTATTTCAATATCAATTCTTCCTGATGTTGAAGAAAATGTTAGTGTAGTTGAATAATATAATAAAATCCCTCAATATGAGGGATTTTTTATTTGGTTTTCTTACTATTTATTATTATGAAAAAACAAAGAGTTATTGTTCTTACAGAACAAGATTTGTCTGATATTATAGGTAAAGTGTTGAGTTCTACTGGATTATCTTCAAAAGATATTTTTGGAGGAGATAGTAAAGAAAAATCATCATCAACACAAACTGGTGTAGGTAATATTGGTGATTTAGATTTAAACACTACTGAAGGTTATAATGCATACAGAGATATTTGTCAAAAATTTATTGATGGAAGATCATCAAACCTTTTGGGTATTACAGGTTCAATGTTAGCCGATTCTGCAAAAAAAGTTAATAATAATAATAAGTCTTATGTTCCACCAGAATTAGCTTTAGCTCAATTGGCTACAGAAGGAGGATTTTCTTCAGATCCTAAATCAAGACCAATCAGAACAAAAAATCCATTTAATGTTGGAAATACGGATAGTGGAAGTAATATTCAACATAGTAGCGTTCAGAGTGGAATTGATGCTTATTATAGTTTAATTGCAAGAAATTATTTAACTGATGGTAAAAGTGTTGATGATTTAATTAATAATTTTGTAAATAAGAATGGACAAAGATATGCGTCAGGAAAACAATATGAAGATTCTGTTAAAAATATTGCAAATAAAGTAAAACAAATGTCCCAACCGATTTATGCTTCTATAAATAAAAAAATAGGATTAGATGTTGCATAGTTAGTTATCTAATATTTATAAATAAAAATAAATAAAAATAAATGAAAAGAGTAATAAGAGTTAGTGAATCAAATTTGGTTAAATTGATTCAAAGAGTACTTGTTGAAGAAAAACATATCAACCCAAAAAAATTGAATGAACAGGCTGACCCTGGATTTGATATTGCCACAATCATGGGAGAATTAAATAAAACTAATTCTGATGAGCAAAAAATAGTAGATATTGTTAAAAAATATACGGATAAAGCTAGTTTCAAACAATTTGTGGACCAGTACAAAGCAAAATCAGGAAAAGATTTTGGAGCTGACTTATATAGAGCTATTCAACCGTATAACGATAAAACTGAATGGAATGATTTAAAAACTCATTTATCGTCTTTGGGGGTTACTTTGAATAATGTATCTGATGGTAAAAAACAAGGGGGGCAAATTGCAACATTTACAGGGTTAGATACTCCAGCAACACCTGCGGCAGAAGGAAATGCAAGAGAACAAAATATTCTTGCGATGTATAAATTAGTTGATAAAGATGGTATTATACGTGCTCCTGGTTCACAAATGAATAATGTGAAATGGAGTGATTATCTTATCACATATAAAGTAACCAAAGATGAACAGAATAAATTAAAAGGAAATACTAATGTAGTTCAACGTAAACCTGCGGTTGTTAGAGATTATACAGCAATGCTCGCAGAAATTTAAATTAATAAAAACATATAATAATGAACGAAGAAATTATAATTGAAGAAGTAAGTAGAATGAAAAATCTATTTGTGTATAAAGCAGGAAAAGTTATTTCAGAACAAGTAGTAGACCAAAAACCAAGTTCACAACTTAACGCTGCTCCACAAAGTATTGACCCAAATAAAGCTCCTGCAATTACTGCGGCGTCTTTAAAAAATCCTAATCCAGCTGCAAATACACCTATTGGTTTAATTCAAACTAAATTAATAGATGTTTATAAATTAAACATAGGAACATCAGGAGTAAATAAAGATGGTGTGGATGGTAAGTGGGGAAACTTAACACAAACAGCATTTAATCAAGCAAAAGATATTAAGGCAAAATCTACACCTACAACTCCTGTAGTAGCACCTGTGGCACCTGTGGCACCCGCAGTAGCACCTGTGGAACCCGCAACACCCGCAGTAGCACCTGTGGAACCCGCAACACCCGCAGTAGCACCTGTGGAACCCGCAACACCCGCAGTAGCACCTGTACAGAAAACACCAGAACAAATAAGACAACAATCAAGATACGACCAAGGTATTGCAAGACAATCAAGAAGAAATGAAAGAAGAAAAGGAAATATGTCACAAACATAAAAAAATATAATTAATTTTAAAACCCACCCCTTAAAGGGTGGGTTTTTTATTTATTGATATATTTATTTCTTTTATAAAAAATGAAGATAAAATTTTATTCAAAAGCAATTAATTTTACATCACTTTTATTAAATGTCTGCATCAAGGCAGAATGGTGGAAAATGGCTAAATCTTTAACCGAATTTAGGAAAAATCATCTTGCACTACCAATGAGAAAATTAATGAATTAATATTGACCCACTAATAGGTGGGGTTTTTTATTTTCATTAGTATTTATTGTTAATGAAAAAAACATTAATTCTTACGGAATCTGAACTTGTTAAGGTAATTAATAGGATTGTTGAGTCGTATAATGATGAGATATATGATGAGGAAGATTATGTTGAGGTATTCTTACATTATTTTAGACCTTGGGTTAAAAAAAATCATGGTGATGAAATTGGTGAATCCCCTTTATCTTATATAATTAAAAAATATATTTCAGAATTCGCAAAGGATATTGGATTAGACTCTGACGACGTTGTCAACTCATGGAGGAGTAATATCTCAAATGCCTCAAGGGTAGGAAAAAGAATTGTAAGTCAAGGTGAACACAAATTACCCTCACTTCGTTCCCAAGAAAAATTTACTGAGAGATTTAAAAAACCATTAGAATTTTTTCTGAATGAATTGAATATACCAGACTATATTGAACTCAATTTTTTTGAAGATAATCCATATAATGTTCGAGTTGAAGTTATTGTTGATTGGTTAAGACTAATAAAATCTAAAGATGAAAAGGCACCCAATCTTAATTCAATTAAAACTGAGTTAGAAAAAAGGATTAAAGATTTTTTAGGTGTTGAATTTGGAAATCCAACACATGGACAACTTAAACTTAATTTTGGTTCTCCCAAATATGTCGGTATTGATGAATGGATTAAAAAAGATTTTAATAAAGAAATTAAGAAAAAGATTAAACTATTACCAAACGCCACGAGAATAATACATGCCATTAAATTTGTAGCAAATGGAAGTTCAAATATTGGAGGAGAACTTCAGTTTTCAATCAAAAGTTATACTGGTAAACACGATTTAATTAAAAGAATAAAAGATATGCTACAGAGTATGGGATATAATACTAATATTTTAAAACTATAACATTGAGATGGACCAAGAACAAGTAGAAATATCGTTAAATAAATTATTACCTAATGTGCTTCCTGAACATGTGACCGATATTGCGTTTGATGTTCGTCACACCGCACCCAATCAGTTTACATTACATGCTCTTTTTGCTGTTTCTGATGATTATTGGGAGAGGTTGGACCACATAAATAGGGCGGCCCTTCTTAATGATACAAAAGTGAAACTTAAACATAAGGCAAAAAGTTATACCGACATAAATATTGTTTTTGATAAAGATAACACGAGGATGATAAAACAAAGCGATTTTCAAAGATAGTATGAAATACATAATAACGGAACAACAAATCGAAAGATTAGAACAAGCCATATGGGATTATATTGATGGCCATTTAACTCCGTATGAAGGGTGGGAATCACCTAAAAGTTATAGAATGGATGTTGAAGATATTGGAGAAATTTTCTTTTTTTTGGTAGAAAGTAATGGTAGTGGTGAAGATGAACATATGTGGTATTCTGCTTGTGATGCACCGTTAGTAACAAATGGTTGTCCTGTAATTGCACTTCCTTCCGCTAAATACGAAGCTCTTGATGCTTTTTTTGGTGATATGTGGAAACCAATATTTTTGGAATGGTTTAAATCTCACACTAAATTACCTATTGTAAAAGTTGATTCACAAGGATTTTAATATTTATAATTAATGAAAATTATCATAACAGAACAACAAGCCAACGAATTACTAACATCAATGTTAGAAGATATGTTCAAAGGATATGAGATTAAATATGAAGGAGACCTAAGAAACATTTATGTTAATAATAGACTTATGGCTCAATTGGGACCAACAAGGGGTATTGTTTCATTAGATGCATTTAATGAGTTGAAAGATAATTTATTTTTTAGTTCTGATAAAGATTTAAAAGAAGAAGTTGGGAACTGGGTTAGAAATAAATTTAAATCAAAAAATAATGCTGGAGTATATGGTATTATTTTCAAAAAATTACATGGACAAGAAAGAGATTTACCAAAAAAAGAAAAAAAACCTCACCCTGCAACACGACAGGATAAAATAGAACCAGGATTTGATTTACAAGGGTTCAAAAAAAGAACAACTGATTTTGAAACAAGATTAAAAAATAAGGAAGATTTAATTCGTACTGCAATAGAAAAATCAAATCCTGATAGTTTTGCAAATTGGATGAAGAAAGAAACAAAAAAGGATATTGAAAGAGAGAAACAAAAAAGAGAGGAAATGAATTTAACTAAAGCTCTTGAATCAATTAGAAACGCCAGAAAGAAATGAAATACATCATTAAAGAAAGTAAATTAGATATGTTAATGACCGAGTATTTAAATACTTGGGTAGGTTCAAGAAGATTAATTGAATTTGATAGGTTTATTGTACTTGAAGACCCTTATGGGGAACAAGGAAATGATGTTGATATGGAATATGACGGTGAAGATGGTAGATTATGGGTTAGACAACAACTTTTTGATACATTGGTAGATTTATTTGGTAAAGGAGAGGTTGAAACAAATGTGTTTGTTGGAAAATTCTTTGAATATAAATTTGGAGTTCAAGTTAATAAAGTTGAATAATGAACATAGTATCAAGATTATCAAAGCATAAGAAATTTGAGAATGGAATTTTAGAAATAATTAGTCGTCAGGATATACCTAATGTTTCAAGAATAATATTAAATGAAGATGTATCTAATGAAATAACAATTGTTATTTTAACAAAAACTCATATAAATTTAGAATTTTCAGAAACAATAAGTAAAATTATTGAAAATGAATTAAAATCTTTTATGGGTATTGAAATATTTTTAGTACTTATTGTAAAAGACCCACAAGAAGAATAAAATGAAATATATTATTACAGAATCTAAATTAGAGGAAAGTATCGTTCATTATATAGATGAACTTTTTGATGTTAACGATATTCATTGGACAAATCCAATTGAACAAGATGATGAAACTGGCGAAGAGTGGGACGATGATAATCGTGTTGTATTTTATGTAGGAGATTATGAGGGAGAGGATGAAGGATGTTTTTATTGGTATGCATGTGATTACTTTAACCCAAACAGCCCTGCTGGTCAAAAGTGCCCAATGGTTAGTATTGAACTTGAATATAAAAAACAACTAGATGGATATTTTGGTGATTTGTGGCATGGCCCATTTAAAAAATGGTTTAAAGAACATTTTGAATTACCAGTTAAAACAATAGATTAGTGATAGATAAACAATATACTTGGACAGATAAAGATATGGTTGTTGACCACACCAAAGAAGTAAAAAGACTTTGGGACTTGGTTATTCCTGAAACTGAAAAATATGTTAAAAAATTTAGAACCAATGGTGTTAAATGGGTTGAACATAAAACTGGATTTGGTGGAAAATTTAGCATCACAGAAAAACATTTGAAATTTGATGTTGATGTTGTTGTTAATATGGGACCAATTAGAGCTAATGGGTGGGATGGTAAAGAAGAGGTTACCGTAGAGATGTTTGATAATACATACGGTAAAGATTTTGATTATAACTTAAGAAATAGAATGAGAGAAATTTTGGGATATGTTGGACTTGGACATGTCGGAAGTTTTGATTTTAAAGGTGATATAAATTATAGTGGAGATGATTGATGAATTTCAAATAAAAGGATTGGAGAAGTTAGTTAACTCAAGTGCAATCAAGGATATCTATCCTATGGTTGATAAAATTATTGTGCTTTATGCAGATATTGGTGCTTTAGGATTTGTAAAGGGTTTGGATATACTTGATTTTGATATTATCCTAAATGATCCATCAATAACTCAAAAAAATATGTATGATAAAGGACTTGACCCACATTATTTGGTAGACTATCATATTAAAAATTATCTACCTTATATGGGTATTGATAAAGAAAAAGTACACTTAGGTAGAGTTATTGTTTGGAATCCTGATTTAGATATTATTTTTAGTTGGGATGACTAATGAAACAGGATAAAAAGATATTATTTTTTGTGTTAACTATTAGTACATTATCATTACTATATATTCTTTATAGTTGCTATCTTATATTAACTTCATAGTGCAAGTAACACCAAAATTAAAAAACCTTATTTTAACCAAACTTAATTCAGACTTCGGAAATATTTCATTTCATCCGTATGGGAGAGAATTATGGTTAATTGATTCGGATGATAAGACTTGGTATTTTGTTGCTGAATGTGATGGTAAGTTATGGTTTAATCAAAAAGCATTTAATAATTTCTTTTATTTATTTTCATTAAATTCTAAGGAGTATTCCTTCCTATTAAAGGAGTGGTTTGAAGAGTTGACAAATATATCCATTAGAACAGTATCAAGGAAAAATACCAACTATGAACACGTTGTAGACGGTGTTTTAAGGAAAGATAATAAAAAATATAATTGGACGTTAGAAAATAGGTTTGGGTTTGGATATCAGGTAGTTAAAAGGCATTTAGATGCCAAAAAAATTTTAAAATTAAACGAGATAAGATTAATTGATTTAATTTAAACTGCAAAAGAAGAACCACACCCACATTCACGACTCGCGTTAGGATTTCCCCATTGAAATCCTTTTCCATTTAATCCATCTGAATAATCTAATTCAGTACCGAACAGATATAATAAAGATTTTATATCAATAACAACTTTAAGACCTCCGTCAATTTCGACGGTTTCATCAGTAGGTTCAATCTTGTCATCAAAATCCATTGCATATGATAATCCACTACATCCTCCTCCTTTCACGCCAACACGTAAATGGTGAGAATCTGGTGTTACTCCAGACTCCATCATTAATTCAATAACGTGTTGTAATGCTTTTTCTGAAACTGTAATCATTAGTCGTATGTTAAACCAAAAAATTTATAATTCTTATGAACGGAAATTTCATCACCAGCTTTTATTGCTAAATCCTCATCTTCGTAAATAGCATTGACAGGACATTCAGGTTCACATGCACCACAATTAATACAAACATCAGGATTGATATACATTTGTCCGCCTTGGAATGACGATCTGCCATCTCTTTCAATTTCACCACCAGAACCCTCAATATCAATAGGTCCGTGAATACAATCTACTGGACATACACTTGCACATGCAGTATCCATACAATCAACACAACTCTTTCCAATAATATAACTCATACTTTATTTTTTTTTGTTTTTATACATGAGAGGCCTCAAAGATTATTTCCTCTAATCCTTGTTTCTTTCTATAATCATTGATAGCCGATTTAATAGCATCCTCCGCTAAAACACTACAATGTATTTTAACTGGAGGTAGGTTTAATTCCTCCACCAAATCCATATTATCAATTGTTAATGCCTGATCAATACTCTTTCCTTTTAACCATTCAGTTGCAACGGATGACGATGCAATTGCTGAACCACATCCAAAGGTTTTAAATTTAGCATCAATAATGATGTTATTTTCAACCTCAATTTGTAATCTCATCACATCACCACATTCTGGTGCCCCAACTAATCCTGTACCAACGTTTATCTTTGATTTATCTAATGTTCCCACATTTTGTGGATTGGAATAATGATCCAATACTTTATCTGAATATGCCATAATTTAAAAATTTAATCCAAATCCCAAAGAAAGATATTTTTTATTTACATCATAATCAAGTTTACCTGAAACTTTATTATAATGACGTATTAACCCAAGTTTAACTGTTGTAAAGTTTCCTGAATATTTTGGAAATGTAATATAACCCACTGCGTCTTTACCTCTATATCTAATTATTTCATTACCAAATCCAATACTCGCACTTAATTTCCATTTGTGGTCTAAAGTTTTACCAGCGCCTATGTAGAAGATATTTCTTTGAATATAGTCAGAAACCATTGGAAAATCAACTTGAGTTATTTTACCATAAGGAAAAAATTCGGAATTGTCTTGTTCGTAAGTTGTAACATAATCTAAAATTAGAAATCCATCATTACCAATAGTTGACCAAGCACCTAACATGTCTTTTGATTTTTGAACACCAATAGTAAATCTTGTTGGAGTTTTTTTAATTGTGTCCGATTTACCATTTTCATAAATGTAAACCTGACCTCTATTTCTAAATCCGTATGGGTCATACCAATAGTAATACGATGGGTAGTACCATCCAAAATCGTTATAACGGTAATATTGATTGTTATATAAATAATTTAAATTATTTCTGTTTGGTTGAGGTGTATTATTATATTGTGGTGTTTGAGGTTGTGGTGTGTTTCTCCAAGAACTTGAGTTGTCATTTCTTAAAGGAGTTGGCGTAGATGGGGTTGATGTCGAAGGTGTTGATTGTTGTTGAGGTGGGTTAGTTCTCCAATTGGATACTTGACCAAGAACTAATGTAGGAACCATTGCAAAAATCAAAAATAAGTTTTTCATAGGTTTTAAGTTATATTTATAAATATAAGAAGTTAAATGAGAAAAATCATAATTAAAGAATCTGAACTTATTAAATTAATTGAAACTGCAATGGATTTGGATATTTATAGTCAGAATATGACTACTCCCGCAGGAAGACCAACTGAAGACGCTGAAGACACTGCTGAAGAAATCATTGAATATTTAAAAGAACTTATTTCTATGATGAAGGGAGGAAAAGAAGTCCCAACAACTCTCAGACATAAAATCTATAAAAATTTAGATGATATAAAACAAACATATCATAATATAAAATATGGAGAATAATTTACTAATTTTATATTAGCATTAAAATTAAAAAAAATATATATGCAAAATCCATCAAATGACCAAAAAGCTCAAATGTATAATAAATTATTGTTCCAATTTCAAAGACTTCAAGAACAAGTAAGATTAATTAAAGCCGAAAATGTTAATGTGACTGATAATGATCAGAAAAAAATTAATGATCTTGAAAGACAAATGAAACAAGTTTATAATCAAACTCAAAGATTATTTTAATAAAAGAATTATCCCCCTTCTAATAGGGGGTTTTTATATTTATGATTTTTAAAATTTTAATAATGAAACTGAGAAGTTTTTTTGTTAGTAAGCCTACAAAAAAACTTATGTGTTCTAATTCTGACTATAAGAAAGGTAAAAAATGGGCGATGTCTCAGCCTCATCCATTTAAAAAAGGGAAAACCTTATGGGATTTGTGTTATGATAAGCAAGAATCTACTTACACAATTGATAATTTAAATAAGTTTTTATTTAACGAAATTTAAATCCTGTAAGTTCTTCAATATCTGATTTATCTACCAGATTGTTATGAATTCCATCTGGTTTGGACGTGTCATTATTAAAAAGAAATGCCATCCATTCTTTTGATTTTGTAAAGTATATTACTTTCCAACATTGTGTTGGAACCGAAACTTTTCCTATTTTTTTGGCAACTCCAATATTTCCACACCATACGTGAACGCTATCTTCTTTTTTTACATATTCTCTTTCCATTGTTTCAACAGACTTCCAATCTCCGGCATTTAAACTATGATATTGGGCAGACATATTTGAGAAATAAAAACATTCATCTTGAATTGATTGGGTTTGACAAAGATTTTCAGCAGCTGGCATCATATGTCCTCGGTCAGTACCCGAACCAACATAATCATTTTTCAAATTAGTTTCATTAGGTAATAATGGGTCAGGTTGAAAATTATCTTTTCTTTTTAATGGAGTTGTACAATTAACCATAGATTTAGTTACCCACCATTCAACCAAAACAGGATAATGTTTTGATTTACTAAAAACTGTTGTATAATTTGTATGTTTAATACGAATAGTATCTTGAGACTTAACAATTATACTGAATAGTATAATACTAATGAGTAAAAAAACTTTTTTCATATGTTTTTTATTATAAATAGATTATATTATTAATAATGAATATTTCTCATAAACATAAAGTTATATGGTGGGCTCCGGCAAAATGTGGGACAAAAATAATTAAAACTCTTTTACATGGGTATGATTTTTTTGCTCAAATTAACGGAAATGAATTTAGGGAATTAGAAACTACATATCAATCACATATAATTGCACAACCGAAAGAATATGATGATTATAAAATAATTTTAAGTATTCGTAATCCATATGATAGGATTTTTTCAATTTTTTTAAACTTTCAACTTCAAACATTTACACCACATAAAAATTTAAAAAATGAATTAAAAAAAGAATTTAATATTTGGTTGAATAAAATAATGTTAAATGAAAAATTAATTGTTGAACGCAAATTTTTATTAGGCGTAAACACAGAAACTGAGACTTATTTTTGTGAAAATCTTTTTAAAGGAAGAATGCCTGATTTTTTAATCCGTATGGAAAATATTCAAGAAGATTTGGAAAAGTTAGATTTTATTAAAAATGATTTAAGTTGGGATTCAAAAAAAGTTGAAGAAGAATTAAAAACAAATAAAATTAAGATTGAAAGAGAATATAAATTTAACTCTATGTACGACATAGAAACTGCAAAAAAAGTTTATACTTTTTATAAAACTCATTTTTATTTTTGTGATTACAATCCATTTTCATTTACAACAGAAACTTTAACAGAAAAAGAGAAAATTAATTTCCTACACGATATACTATAAAACAAATTAATATATTGATATATTTATTAATATGGCAAAAAGATTTGAAATAACAGAATCAGATAAAGAATCAATAAAAAAACTTTATCTAACAGAGCAACCTGAAGAAAAAGATGGAGATAGAAAATTCTGCCATAGCGGAAATGTTAAATCTCTTGAAGAAATTATGGGTGATGATAATGCTGAAGATTATATTGACGGTGTACAAATTAGAAAGAATGGTGTTAATGGACTTGTTGACAAATTGGAATTGTTAAAAACATTAAGAATGCATCCAAAAGTATCTGATGGTGGTGAACATTTGGCACATAATATTATGACACATTTAAAGGCATTCAAGCCTTATAACTACTTTGACGAAACAAGAAAAGAATGTGGAACTGCAATGGATAAGATTATTGAATTATATAAGGAAGACCATTATGGAGAAGAATTGGTGAAAGATATTCAAAAAGTATATGGTATGCAACATGTATCCCCAAGAGCAAAAGAATTCTTAAAACATTCTCTCGGAATGATTAAAGGTGAATAATTTGAATTTTCAAGATTGATTAACTATACTTAAAGTCCCACCTCGGGACTTTTTTATTTATGTCAACACAATCACATATAGACAAGGTCAATCTACAACCCATGATAATGGAATATCCTGCTCATGTCGGGGCGCCAAAGATTGAACCTCAAGATTTAACGGCCTTCAAAAAACATGGTCTAAACAAAGTGGACCGAGTGGTGAAGAAACGATATGACGAACTCGTTAAAGAGGTTGAGAACCTACAAAATTCGATGATCCTTAATCAAGAGGTCTATGAGTCAAACTATAGGTTTGAACCCAAAATTGGGGAGATATATCACTTATATGAGAACCCTGATGGTAGTAAGATATTGTCTTTAATTAATCCCACTGAATGGAATAAAAAACACATATATTCGGTAATTTTAAATTCAGATATGACATGGACCAAAATAAATTAAAAAGATTGTGTGAATTGGCTTTAGAGTCAAGAAATGTTATTATATCTGAATTCACGGCAATTCCAACTCAAAAATTTGATGAAGAAAATAATAAATGGGTTCCTGATTCATATTCATTATTTTTAATGTTAAAAAGAAAAGTGGAACCTAATTTAGAAAACTTTGATGGTGATAATACATATTGGAGTATTGCTTCAGAGTTTTCGGGTATTGAGTATCTATTGGAGTCATTATTGGGATTTGAATGTTGTGTGGATGTGGTCTAAAATGATTAAAATGAGATATGATTCACCCAACCACACAGGTAACATACCATCCATATAGATTGGTTATTTTTTCGTTTTAATCAACTATAATTATAATAAACAAATTATTATGAAAAAAGTATTATTAACATTGGCAGTAGTTTTAGGTACATTATCTTTAATGGCTCAACAACCAGAAAGACAAGTTTTACACAATCAATTTAGTGATTATGTCGGATTTAGAAAAAATCAAGAAGTTAAGTTTGAAAAACCTCAGATTGAGAAAAAAGATGGTAAGGTTATCATTACAATGTCTGAAGAACAATTTAACAGGATGAATCAAATGAGAATGGGTCAAAGATTTGGTAACCAATTATCTGGAAGACCAGGATTTGGAAGACCAGAATTTCAACATACTAATTTTAGACGACCACAAATTTGTGAAAAGTGTAAAAGAAAAATTAAATCTCATAAAAAGAAAAACTTTAAAAAAGATTAAAAAATAACCCTCGGCAATGTCGGGGGTTTTTTATACATCAAACCTAACATAAGTTTTTACGCTATAATCGTTAAAAAAATATACAAGAGCATCCTGAATTAATACATCGGCAAGTTCTCTGTCAATAGATTGTTCATTAATTGTATTACCTAAAATAATCACAGCCTCTATTAAAACAGATTTTGATGTAACGCTAAAATTAACATTATGAATTTTAATTTTAGTACCTATTCCATACATCTCTTGAACGGCATATCCTTTGAAATCATTCATATATGATTCAATTAAGCGATATAGTCTCCGTTTCTTATCTGACATGATAAAAATATATGATTATTTATAAAAAATTACATATTAACGTCCCTGTCCTTGATATGCCTTTGGTCTAGGGCTATGTTTGTTATATGATTTTTTTGCTGACCCTTTTTTTCTTTTACCAAAATTTAGTTTTTGTGAAGATGCGATTGCTTTTGCCATGGTTTTTGATTTACAAATAAATACAGGTATATTTATTAATATGATACTCACAGAACAAGAAAAAAAAGATATTTTATCAAAGTATTCAAACGATACTTCAGATGAATTATTAAATCATTTAAAGAGATCATATCCAGTTGAAGAATATAAAACAATTTGGATGGAAAAACCCTTAAAATCAATCTCAATTGATGGTAAATCAAAATTTATATCAAACAATAAAAAATATATTGTTAGCAAGATATCAAATGAATTAGAAGATAATTGGGGTCATTTAGGTACTCAATTATTAAGACGAACAGTTAAGAAATTTATTGATGGAATTAGGTTGTAGTGGAAAAAACTTATCAAAAATCTCGTTATAATTGAAAATATTTGTCAGTATCAAAAATACCCCCTATATTTGTATTCTGATTCTAAAATACTCAAAAGCCACGGGGTGGGAGACTGGAAAAATTCCCACCCTGTACTTAAAAAAAAAGTTTGGTGGGTTCAGAAATAGTTCTTATCTTTGTGAAACAAATACAGAAACAATATGACAAAAGAAAAACTCTACAAGAATTCAAATGGCGAATACCTTTATTTGTTTAATTGGATTGGTGGTGGTTTTAACGATGTATGGGCTCCAAACAAGAAAGAGTCATATAAACGTATCATGAAAGAAAGGATTGAATCTGAAAAGAAATATCCTGAACTTGTAAAATTGAGACCCGATTATAAGTCTTTACGTAAATGTACTTATTCTCAATATCAAGAACAAAATAAATTGGGATGGATGATGTTTAATTAAAAAGTTTTTTGTATCTTTGTATAGAGTTTGGAACTTACAGGTAATGAAAGATACTCGGTATCCAAACTCAAAAAAAAGATTTGACGGTTTGAAAAAGTCTTCTTATCTTTGAAAAAGAAATCGGGAAGAAAGTAAAAATGTACCTGAAGTGAGGATGAAAAAATCATCACACCAAATGGTTTGGAATCCCGATAATAGTTCTTTAAATATTATGGTTGTGGTAGCTCAGTTGTTTGGGTAACTTAACATAGGTAGAGCATCTGTATGAAAGCAGTGTGCCAGTGGTTCGACTCCACTCCCAACCACGAAAGTCCCCAAAATTTATTTTGGAATTTTCAACAATAAAGTTTGACGGTTTGAAAAAATCTTCTTATCTTTGTAAGAGAAACGGACAGAGGTTA
>Ga0194055_10000626_pt1 | contig 28625 bp, 23 predicted proteins | sample SepL449m_MetaG_FD_155482 | JGI IMG/M metagenome (GOLD analysis project Ga0194055, IMG submission 155482) | Anoxic zone freshwater microbial communities from boreal shield lake in IISD Experimental Lakes Area, Ontario, Canada - Sep2016-L442-9m | ecosystem: Environmental > Aquatic > Freshwater >... | reverse complement strand
GACAACATCACGACCTACCGCCAGATCTGTGCCGCGGTTGGCCGCAAGCACGACCTGCTGCCGACCTTCATGCCGAAGCCGTTCACCGGCGTCGCGGCAAACGGCCACCACCACCACTTCACACTGGTCGACGACGACGGCAACAACGTCTTCGCCGATCCGAACGGCCCGGCATCGCTCTCAGAGACCGGCCTCCAGTTCCTCGGCGGGCTGCTCGAGCACTTCCACGCGCTGATGTGCGTCGGTAACCCGACCGTCAACTCCTACGTGCGTATGTGGGACACCGGCTTCTGGGCCCCGATCTACCGCAACTGGGGCTGGCAGAACCGAACATGCACGGTGCGCGTAGCGAGCGGCGGCCGCTTTGAGTACCGCGGCGTCGACTCATCCTGCAACCCGTACCTGACCGTTGCTGCACTGCTCAACGCAGGCCTCGACGGGCTGCACAAGAAGATCGACCCGGGCCCGCCGCAGGTTGGCAACACTTACGAGCTGCTGAAGGCTGGCGCGGAGATTGAAAGGGTGCCGGACAACCTCGGGCAGGCGCTCGACGAGCTGGCAAAGGACGACGTCGTGAAGTCGGCGATGCCGGGCAAGCTCTACGAGATCTTCAACCACTACAAGCGCGATGAGTGGGAGCGTCACCTCGCATCGGTAACCGATTGGGAGCGGGACGAGTACCTCGAATACCTCCCGTAACCGCTCACCCAGCTACCCAACCTCGATCAGGAGAACTACTTATGTGTGGAATTGCAGGAATCATTTACCGCGACGGCCCTCACGCCGTTGGCGAGGACATGAAGAAGATGCTCCAGTCAATGAAGCATCGCGGGCCCGACTCGACCGGCTATGCGCTCTACGGCACGCCGAGCGAGGCTTTCAGGATGCGGATCACGCTCGCCGACACGAACACGAAGCGCGACTTCGACTTCGCCGAGCGGCTTGTACGTCGCCGCGGCGAGGTTGAGAGCAAGCTGCGCGCCGTCGGCGCCAGCGTCACCGAGATCGACGAGACAACCGATTACACGTCGACCTTCACGTTCGATTACAGCGGCGACCTAAAGACGCTCGCCGACCAAGTTGAATCGGTCCGCGACACCCAAGTTCTATCTCTCGGCCATGCGCTTGAGATCGTCAAGGACATTGGCGACGCTGAAACGGTCGCGGCGCAGTACAACCTCGACAAGATGCAGGGCACGCACGGCATCGGCCACGTGCGGATGGCAACTGAGTCAGACGTTGACATCGCCGGCGCCCACCCCTACTGGGCCTATCCGTTCTCGGATGTGGCGGTTGTCCACAACGGCCAGCTCACTAACTACTTTTACTGGCGCCGGCGGCTCGAGCGCAGCGGCCACCGCTTCCAGTCGGCCTGCGACTCGGAGATCATTGCCGTCTACCTAGCCGAGAAGTTGGCCGAAGGAACCTCGCTCGAAGATGCGATGAACCAGAGTATGGAAGAGCTCGATGGCGTGTTCACGTACCTCTGCGTGACAGCAGACTCGCTCGGGATGGCGAAGGACGAGCTGGCCGCCAAGCCGCTCGTTCTTTATGAGAGCGACAACATCATCGCCGTCGCATCTGAAGAGATTGCGATCCGCGAAGTAGTCGAAGGCGAAATCGAAACGTATGACCCATTCGAAGGAGAGGTGATGGTATGGACGCGGTAGTTGGCGAAAGCCAGATCACTTATGACGCCCGCGGGCTCGTCGAAGTCGACGACACCGTGCTGGGCGTGGCAGTAGTCAAGGACGGCAAGGCAACGATCGACGCCTCCGAGCTAACAACTCGAAAGATCAACCTCGAAATCCGCTCGCTCGTTTACGAGCAGGGGATCGAAGACGTCACGATTCTCAACCCCGGCGGCAAGCATTCGCTCGGCGTTGGCATCCTGACACGTTGCAAGATGACCTTCGAAGGCAGCCTCGGCTACTTCGCCCTCGGCGTGATTGACGGGCCTGAAGTAACCGTCAACGGCCGCGTCGGTTGGTCGGCCTGCGAGAACATGATGGCGGGCGTAGTCGTGATCAACGGCAACGCCGGCTCGCTGACAGGCGCGGCAATCCGCGGCGGCGACTTGGTGATCAAGGGCCGCGTTGGTGCTCGTACCGGCATCGACCAGAAGGGCGGCACGATCATCATCACCGGTGACGCAGGCTCAAACACCGGCTTCATGATGCAGCGTGGCCGCCAGCTCCTGCTCGGCGACGTTGGGCCGCACCTTGGCGACTCGATGTACGACGGCATCATCTACGTCGGTGGCAAGGTCAAGTCGCTCGGCGCCGATTGCGTCCCAGGCGAGATGACCGACGAAGACATCGAGTTCGTGACCCGCAAGATGGGGCTTTACGACCTCGGCACGCCACCTGAGCTGCAGAAGTTTGTCTGCGGCAAGAAGCTCTACAACTACGACAACCTCGAGCCCTCCGAGCGCAAGCTCGTCCTCTAACCGGAGAAAATTATGGCTGACGAAACCGCACCCTCCAAGAACACACGGCTCGGCAAGAGCCTGATCTTCACCCCTGAGGTGATTGATGACATCCACATGAAGGCCGAGCTCGGCCGCTACCGCATGCGCGGCTTCTCGATGTTTAAGAAGATCCCGCACTGGGACGAGCTGATGTTCATGCCCGGCACGCTGACCCGCTTCGTGATCGAGGGTTACCGCGAGAAGTGCACTACCAAGACGGTTCTTGGCGCCCGCTTCGCTAAAAACCCAATTGAGCTCGACATTCCTGTCTACATCACAGGAATGAGCTTCGGCGCGCTTTCGCTGGAAGCCAAGATGGCTCTGGCCAAGGGCGCTTCGATGGCCGGCACCGCGACCTGCTCGGGCGAAGGCGGAATGATCCCGCCGGAACGCGACCTCTCAACCAAGTGGTACTACCAGGTGATCCAGAGCCGCTATGGCTTCAACCCGCATCACATGATGCTGGCTGACGCGATCGAGTTCTTCATCGGTCAGGGCGCGAAGGTTGGCCTCGGTGGCCACCTGATGGGCCAGAAGGTGACCGAGCAGGTAGCTGAGATGCGTTCGCTGCCAGCCGGCATCGACCAGCGCTCCCCTGCCCGCCACCCAGACTGGCTCGGCCCAGACGACCTCTCGCTGAAGATCCAAGAGGTGCGCGAGGCAACCGACTACCAGGTGCCGATCCAGCTCAAGATCGGCGCATCGCGCGTTTACGACGACGTCCGCATGGCTGCCAAGTGCGGCCCGGACATCATCTACCTCGATGGCGCCGAAGGCGGCACCGCTGCCGGGCCGCACCTCGCGACTGAAGAGACAGGTATTCCGCTGATGGCGGCAATCCCGGAAGCACGCCGCGCACTTGAGGATGTTGGCCTCGCCGACGAGATCGATCTCGTCGTCGCCGGCGGCATTCGCAACGGTGGCGACGTGGCGAAGTGCCTTTCGCTCGGTGCCAAGGCCGTCGCGATGGGTTACGGCCCACTGATCGCGATGAACTGCAACAAGGAGATCGAGGGCGTAACCGACTACATGGGCGCTCACGGCGTTGAGGCAGGCGAGTGTTACCACTGCCACACCGGTCGTTGCCCAGTAGGCATCGCAACTCAGGACCCTGAGCTGCGCAAGCGCCTCGATGTTGATGAGGCAGCTGAGCGGGTTTACAACTACCTCCACACGCTGACGCTGGAAGTCCAGCTGCTGGCACGCGCCTGCGGCAAGACCGACATTCACAGCCTCGAGCCAGAAGACCTCTGCGCTCTGACTGTTGAAGCGGCAGCGATGGCGAAGGTGCCGCTTGCTGGCACCGAGTACATCCCCGGTGTAACTGAGGACCGCACGCTTCAGGAGATGAAGCAGATGCTCGAAAGCCACCTCGAGGGCCAGGCACAGCAGTTCGTTGGGCAGCCAGGCCACACCGTCGCGGCACAGGACTGAAGAGGAGATCGACAATGAGCAACGACCACAGCGTTTCCAACCCCCGCAAGGCGCCGGAGAAGATCGTCTCGATCGACTCCGAGTACTTGACCGGTAAGCGGTTTGCCTACCAGGAGGACATCTCTGAGATCGACGGAATCGACCTGCAAGAGTCCACCCCCGGCGGCGACATCAACTGGCTCGAGGACATCATGCTGCTCGAAGAGGAAGGCACACCGGCCGTCTTCGACCGCTACTCGAACTCGTTCCTGAAGATCTATTACGACATCCCCGCAGGCCGTGAGGATGAGATCGCGCGGAAGGTTCTGATCAAGCACCTCCAGTCGGGCAACTCGTACGGCACGGTGCTGAAGGAGCGCTACGCCAAGTTCGCACAGCCTGAGCTGGGCCCGTGGGTCAAGGGTTCAAAGACGGTCGGCGACAACTACGTGCCGCCCGTTCTCGAGGGCTGGGAAGCACCGGAAGGCCACTAGCACCGCTTTCGGTGGCGCGACCGCGTTAGCGCGGCGTGCCACCGAGCGCAGTGGCAACGTCTGCTGCTGCTTCGAGCAGCGCCGGAATCACGGCGGCGCGACGCTTATCTGTCAGCCGCGACTCTGGGCCTTGTAGCCCGAGGATTGCGATCAGCCGCCCGCCCGCGCTGATGATCGGTACAGCTAGCGCAGCTAAATCCTCTTCGCGTTCGCCGACCGCCTCGGCGTAGCCTCCAGCGCGAGCGGCCTTGACGACAGTGGCGAGCTCTTTGCGCTGCGTAATTGTGCGCTCTGTGAAAATCGTCAGCTCGCCTTCGGGGAGCGGCGCGTCACCGAAGGCCAGCATCACCTTGCCGGTGGCGGTCGCGTGGGCGACACTCGGGCGGCCGAGCTGGGCGACGCTGACAACGCTGCCTGCGCCGGGAACGAACTCAACCGTGACCGATTCACCGCCGGCTGAGACTGAGAGCGTGACCGTCTCTCCTGTATCTGCAGCGAGCCGGCGCATCGCTGGGCGCGCCAGCTCTCGCACGTCGAGCGCTGCGAGCGCGTGATCGGCAAGTGCGACGAGGTGAAGGCCCAGCCGCCAGGGGCCGTCACTTGCAACGCGATCTACCAAGCCTGCTGCCCGCAGAGTGCCCAGCAGGCGTGAGGCGTTACTCGGGTTTACGCCCAGTTGGCGGGCTAATTCGTTGGTGCCGAGGCCATCCGGGGCGGCCGCCAAAAGGTCGAGAAGTGTTGCCGCACGGGCAACCGCTGCAACGGGCCGCAGCGCCGTTGACTTCCCGTCCGCTTGGCTTGTAGAGTCAGGTAACACGTTAGGCAATAGTATTGCCTAGACGGCAACTACACAAGGAGCCTCAAGAATGTCAGCCAGCCTGCCCACTTCAGTCGACTATCTCGTAATCGGCGCCGGAGTCCACGGACTCTCAACCGCCCGCTCGCTCGCAGAGCGCGGCGAAGAAGTGCTCGTGATCGACAAGAGCAAAGTCGCCGCCGGTGCCTCCGGCATCGCCTGCGGCGTCGTTCGCAACAACTACTACCAGCCAGCGATGGCCGAACTGATGGCGGCCTGCGTCGAGATGTGGGAGGCCGACGCTGAGGTTTTGAACTACCACAGCTCCGGCTACATCGCGCTCGGGCCTGAATCGCAGCGTGGCGACCTTGAAGAGGTCTTCGAGCGCCAGCAGCGGATCGGTTATGACTCCGAGCTGCACACCGGCGAGGCCGATGTGATGGCCCACATGAAGACGCTCTACCCCGACTGGCGCGCGCCCGGACTGACCGTCTGCCTACACGAGCACGTCGGCGGATTCGCCTTCAACAAAGAATCGATGCTCGGACTTGCCGACCTTGGCCGCGCCGCCGGTGCATCGATCATCGAAGGCGTCGAAGTGACCGGCTTCGTCCGTGACGGCTCAGGCGCCGTGACGAGCGTTCAAACGAGCTCCGGTGAGATTGCGATCGGCAAAGAGGTAGTCGTTGCAGTTGGCCCTTGGATCGCTGGAATGTGGGAGATGCTCGAGCTGCCAGACCGGCTCGACGTGCGCCAGCCAGACGGCTCGCTCGCCGAAGACCTTCCGATGTGGACCTACTGGTACCTGCAGGAAGGCGAGCTGGACTTGCCGCCGGAGACGCTCGACACGGCCGCCGGAAAGCCGTCGCCGGTGCTGCACGTTGACAGTGATGCGCCGCTACACGCTGACGATGGCACTCTGATCACCGACGAGCCGTGGGGCGTCTACTTCAAGCCTGACCGCAAGAGCGTGCAGGGCGGTGCAGCGCCGATCCAGCTTGGTAATGAGTTTGATGTTGACCCTTACCCGACCGGCACCGTTGACGATGACTTTGGCCAGATGTGGTCATCATCGCTCTCGCACTGCATGGAGCGCTTCGAGGGAACGAGCTCGAAGTTCATCGACACCCGCTCCGGCGGCGTCGGCGCCTTCACGGTTGACAACTTCCCCGTATTTGACCGGATGGCGCCGAACGTCTTCATCGCCGCCGACTCAAACCACGGTTACAAGATGCTCGCCGTTGGCCGCGAGATTGCCAGCGTCCTGATCGGGGAGCACTCAACGTTGCTTGCGCCGTTCAGCTACGAGCGCTTCTCAACCGGCGACCTGCACCCAGTATCGAACAGCCCTTACCCCTGGAGCTGATCTAGGCGCTGCTGCCATGCCGGCGCGCGCACAGGCGCGCCGGTGGGCAGCCCGTCGCCTACCCACTCGCTGACGGCGCGGACGCCGTGAAGTGAGCCAACAAGCCAAACCTCGTTGCCGGCCAGTTCGCTTGGCGTCGGCAGCGCGTAGCGAAGCTCAACCCCATCCGCGGCGGCGATCTCGAGCAGCACGCGTCGCGTTATCCCAGGCAGGGCCGGCGCGTCATCGGGAACGGCGCAAAGCCTCTCCCCCTCCCACCACAGCAGGCTTGAGTAGGCCCCCTCGATTAAGTGGCCCTGCCCGTCGCTGAGCACAGCCTCGCCGGCTCCGTGCTCACGGGCCTGAGCGCGCAGCTCACCGAGCATCTCCAGCTCCGGGCCTTTGCGGCGCGGCAGCTGCCGCGGGTCCGGCTCGGGCATAAGCCAGGCAACGACGGTCTCCTCGCGCGCCGGGGCAGGGCGCAAGGCCAGCGTCAACTCGCCGCCCACGAGAAGGTCAACGCGCGGGAACCAGCGGCCGCTTGCTGGCAGTACAGCGTTGAGGCCGTCCCATGCCTGCCCCACTTCGACGGGGTCGGGGGCAAGCTCGGCTGCGCCACTCAGGAATCGTTCGCGATGGAGATCGAGCCGTGTTGTGCGGCCCTCATCGAGCAGCCACGAATCAGCCAGGGCCACAGTACTCCGCGGCTCCTCCGCTGCAACCCAGCAAGCCGCAGCAGGATCCCAGCTGAAGCGATCGCTCACGACGACGCCAGCGAAGCGCTCTGCTTGATCGTGCCGCCAGCAGCCTCAACCAGCGGCCGCGTCTTCAGCAACATCTCCTCGTACTCAGCCTCGGGATCAGAGGCGGCGACGATCGCGCCTCCAGCGCCGATTGTTACGCCCTCAGGTGTCGCCACAATCGTACGAATCACGACGCTGAGATCAGCGCTTCCATTGACAGACAGATAGCCCAGCGCGCCGGAGTAGATGCCGCGCGGTCGATCTTCGAGCCGGTCGATGACCTCAAGCGTGCGCAGCTTCGGCGCACCGGTCATCGAGCCGGCAGGGAAGCAGGCGCAAACGGCGTCAAGCGCCGTGCTCCCTTCGCGCAGCTGGCCGCGGATGATCGAGACCAGCTGGTGAACAGTCGCGTAGCGCTCAACGACCATCAGCGCCGTCACGTGGACGCTACCCAGCTCACAAACACGGCCAAGGTCATTGCGAACTAGGTCGGCGATCATCAGGTTCTCAGCTCGCGTCTTCTCGTCGGCCTGCAGCGCCTCGGCGCGGCGCGCGTCTTCGCTGGCGTCGCTGCTGCGCTCGCAGGTCCCCTTAATCGGCTTCGATTCAACGACACCTTCCGAGCTGACGCTGAGAAACCGCTCCGGTGAAGAGCTCAGTACCGAGAGTTCGCCGAAGCGCAGCAGCGCCGCGTAGGGCGCAGGGTTACCTACGCGCAGCCGACGATAGGTGGCGAGCGGGTCGATCGTGTTTGGCGAGCTGAGCTCAGTCGTCAGGCATACCTCGTAACTCTCACCCTCGTTGATTAGCTGCCTAGACTGGGCGATCCGTTCGAGGTACTCGGAGCGCTGCTCGCGCGATCTGAAGACGGTCGCCGCCGCGGCAGGCGGAGCTGGGGGCGCCGCCTCGACGCCGAGCACGCGCAATGCCTCAGTTGTGCCCCTCAGCCACAGCTCAGCCGCTTCGGCTCCATCGCCGTCAGCCAAAGCGAGAAGGTGGACGCGGCGCTCGTGGTGGTCGAAGGCGATCACGCGGTCACAGAAGAGCAGGCCTGCGTCGGGCAGCTCCGAGCTGTGCGTCACTGTTGCGCCGCACTCGCCGCCGAGCTCATAGCCGAGGTAACCGGCAAAGCCGCCGATGAATCCGAACGGCAACTTCGGTCCTTCGGCCCGCAGCCGCTCAAGCTCAGCTGCGCAATAATCGAAGATCGAATCCTGATGCTCGTGGACAGTACCGTCGCTCTGCTCAACGCGGATTGTCTGCGCCTCGCTATCGGCGCTGACGATCTGGCCGAGCGGCCCATCGGCCGCTGCGATGAACGAGAAGCGAGCGAGGCCTGGCTCGGCGCGGGCGCTGTCAAGCCAGATAGCGTGCTCGCGGTCGCCGTAGCGCTGTTCGAAGACGGTCTCCGGCTCGCACCACTCGCCTAGCCGCAGGTGGTGAACGGCAATCTTTGATTGCTCGCGCGACGGCGTTGGCGCTTGCGGTCGCGCTGGCGCTGGAAGGCGCTTCGCGAGCGGCCGCTCAAGTCGCATCAGCGAGAGGTCGCGGAAGTTTTGAATCAGCTTCAGCCCGTCCTCAGTGCAGACCGACTCGGGGTGGAACTGAACCCCCCAGAGCGGCCGCTCGCGGTGCTCGAGCCCCATCACGACGCCGCCGCGGCTGCGCGCCGTAACCCTCAGCTGCTCTGGCACTTCGCTGACGACCAGCGAGTGGTAACGGACCGCCATGAATGGCTGCGGTAGCCCCTCGAAGAGACCATCCTGCTCGTGTTGGACTGCGCTAAGGCGGCCGTGGAAAAGCTCACGCGCATAGTCGATTGTGCCGCCGCAGACATACGCCAAGGCCTGATGGCCAAGGCAGACTCCGAGCACAGGAATCCCCGACTGGTCGAGCGCCGCCAGTGAGATACCCACGTCCCGCGCTCGCTCTGGGCGCCCCGGCCCGGGCGAGATCACGACATTGTCAAACTGCTCGCTGGCGAGCAGATCGCCCCAGCTGACCTCGTCGTTACGAACGACGAGCGGCTCTACCCCGTTGACCTCTCCCAGCAGGTGGAAGAGGTTGTAGGTGTAGGAGTCGTAGTTGTCAATCAGCAGCGTGCGCATCGGAGCCCGCGGCGGAAGTTGGCCGCAGCGCAAGCCTAACGCGATCGCTACTTGCGGCGCAGGGCGTTGCCAACCTCGGTCGCGACCCGCTCACCGGAGCGAACGGCGCCGTCCATGTAACCGGTCCAGTAGTCGGAGGTTTCAGTACCGGCGAAGTGGATCCGCCCAACAGAAGTGCGCAAGTACTTGCCGTACTTCGACATCACTCCCGGGTTGGTGTGCGAGACCGGGCAGCCACCCGACCATTCCTGATTGTCGTCCCAGTCGCGCTCGAAGTAGTCGGTTGGCGCGAGCGCCTTGGGGCCGAAGAGGGCAGCAAAGCTGGCGAGCATCGCGGCCTTTCGATCGGCTGCGCTGAGCTTCTGCCAATTCTTCTCGGCCGAGCCGCCGACGAACGCGAACAGCACGCCCGGGCTTGCGTCCGGCGGAGAGTTGTCGAATGTCACGCTGCCGACAGGGAGATCGCTTACCGACTGGCCCGTAAGGCCGTCCTCGCGCCAGAACGGCGTCGCGTAGATCGCCTCGGCCTTGGTCAGATTGCCGGGCGTCATTCCCTTCAGCAGCGCCATCTTGCCAGCGGGCAGGCTTGGTGAGTACTTGATCTTTGCCGCCAGCGCTGGCGGCGTTGTGACAATCACCTGCTTGGCGTCGACGGTGACTCCATCGGCGATCACGCGCACGCCGCTTGACGTCTGGCTGATCTTCCGCACCGGCGCGCTGCCGATAACGCGCACGCCCTTGGCGTTCGTGGCCTTTTCGCTCCAACCGAGCTGATCGGCAACGCGAATGCTGACGAGCTGCGAGCCGCCAATAAAACGATCTTGCTGAGCGCCGTCTTGGACGCTGATCAGGCGGGCGAAGCTGCCAGGGGTCTTCTTGTCGCCGGCGGAAGCGATGTAGGAGAGTACGTACAACATCGAAAGTTGGTCACCATCGACGCCCCAGACCGAGTTCACAGCGGCTTCGAAGACGCGGCGCGCATCTTCTTGCGGGATGTTGGCGTCCATCCATTGGCCAAGCGTCTGCTTGTCAAGCTGGGCTGCGTTTGGCGCGGTCCACGGGGCCGCGACCGGCACCTTTGTGGCGAGCTTGTCGAGTTCGAAGCCCTTGACGATCGCGGCAGCGATGTCCGGCTTTTCTGGGAGTCCCGGAACCGACGGGTAGAAGTCCCGCTTCCCCTCGGCAATCAGAACGTTGACGCCGGTGTTGTAGACCGGGAATGTCTTAACGCCAACCTCTTTCGCGAGCGCCAGAATTCGATCCTGCGTCGGCCCAACATATTCGCCGCCGATCTCGGTGATCTCGGAGCCACTGATCGGCTCATTCAAGGTGCGGCCACCTACGCGGCCTCGCGCCTCGAGCACGATCACGCTGCGACCGGCAGCCACCAGTCGGCGCGCTGCGGTCAAACCAGCGAGCCCGGCGCCGACGATTACAACGTCAGCTTTCCTCGTCTTAGGCTTCGCGGCAGCAAAGCTTGGCGCCGCTTCGGATGCGATTACGGCGGCGCTTGCTGCTGCGGCGCCGATGAAGGTCCGGCGGTTGAGATTGGCGCGGTCGATCTGATCTTCCATTCGTCAAGCCTAACCGCGACTCCTCGACGATGCGCTATCTGGCGCACAGCGGCCCACTGGCGGTGTATAAGAGGGCTATCAACTCGGGGGAGAAGAAGATGAACCGTCACACAAGCAGTCGATACCAGCGCCGCACAGTTGCGTCCGTGACGGCAGCGTTCGCGCTAATTGCGCTCGCAGCACCGGCCGTCAGCAGCGCCGGTCAGTGCGACAACTTTGACCAGTCCGTCTGCCTCCAACCGTGGCCGAACAACCAGTTCACGAAGAAGGACAAGTCAACCCCGACCGGCCTGCGCCTCAACCTGCTGCGCTCGAGCATGCCCGCAAACATCAAGGGCGTAAGGATTGACCCGACCGACATCAACCGCGCCGACGGCTTCAGCCCCGGCAGCTACGTCAGCGTTCGCGTTCCCGGCCTCGACACCCCTGCCGCCTTCACGGCCAGCAAGCTCGTGCCGCTGACCGACATGGCGCAGTTCGCGGCCAAGAGCGCGCCAGCCGTGATCATCGATGCAGCGACAGGGCAGCGGCAGTTGATCTGGGCTGAACTTGATTCCCAGGCGCAGATCAAGGCGAATACAAACCTGCTGATCCGCCCCGGCAAGAACTTCCTTGAAGGGCACCGCTACATCGTCGCGCTGCGTTCGCTCAAGTCGGCGACGGGAGCAACGCTGGCAGCGCCGGCTTCATTCCGCGCCTTCCGCGACAAGAAGAGCGGTGGTGGCGCGCGGCGGGCGGCGATGGAAGACATCTTCAAGCGCCTCGCGAAGGCGAAGATCGCGCGCAAGGATCTCTACCTCGCATGGGACTTCACGGTCGCAAGCGAGAAGTCGCTGAGCGCAAGGATGCTGAAGATCCGCAACGACGCCTTCTCGCAGCTCGGTGATAAGAACCTCGCCGACAACAAGATTGCCGGCAGCTCGCCAAAGTGGACGATCACTGAGGTCGTCGACTACACCGAGGCTCAGGACCCGAACCGGATGCGCCGCGTTAGCGGCACCTTCACCGTTCCCTGCTACCTGAACAAAGCCGGATGCCCCGCTGGCGGCCACTTCAACCTCGGCAAGGACGGCCTCCCGGTCCAAACGGCTGGCAACACGATGGAAGCTCGCTTCCTTTGCAACATCCCCCGCTCGGCAAAGCAGAATGGCGTTGTAACGCCAATGGAGCCGACGATGTACGGCCACGGGCTGCTGGGGAGGTACACCGAAGCGAACTCGCTCAACGTGCGCCAATTCGGTTTCGAAAACCGGATGATCGTCTGCGCCACCGACTGGAGCGGAATGGCCGAGGACGATGTTCCTAACGCGGTCAAGATTCTTCAGGACCTCTCGTACATGAACGAGCTAGCCGACCGCGATCAGCAAGGCTTCCTCAACTTCATGTACCTCGGGCGGCTACTCGCGCACAGCGGCGGCCTCTCGACCGACGCGAACTTCGCAGTCGACGGCGTCTCGACGCTGAAGCCAGGCTACGTCGCCTATTACGGCAATAGCCAGGGCGGCATCATGGGTGGTGCGCTGACTGCGCTCTCCCCCGACGTAACTCGCTCAGTGCTTTACGTGCCGGGGATCAACTACTCAACGCTGCTTACGCGCAGCGTCGACTTTGACGAGTTCGCCCAGTTCCTCTACCTCAGCTACCCGGACACGAAGACCCACCCGCTGATCTTTTCGATCATGCAGCTGCTCTGGGATCGCGGCGAGCCGGACGGTTACGCGCAGCACATGACAACCAGCCCGCTCCCCGGAACACCGGCGCACAAGGTGATGATCGAGATGTCCTACGGTGATCATCAGGTCAGCAATACCGCAACGCAGGTCGAGGCGCGAACGATCGGCGCCAGCATCTACCGGCCGTTCGTTGGCGGCGTTGGCCGCAGCCCCGACGTAACACCCGGTTACGGAATCCCGACTCTCGGCTCACTGCCGCGTGACGGCAACGCAATGTTTGTCTGGGACATCGGGCCGCTGCGGACGATTGGCGGCACTGAGTTCGGTACTCCGTTTGAACCGATCACCAATACTCCACCACGGATCGGCGTTGACCCGCACGATCTCGTGATCGAAAGCTCCGCTTCGATCCGCGGCCAGATCGGCGCCTACATCAAGCAGGGCGGCCAGATCACCGCCGCCTGTGGCGGCGAGCCTTGCCGCGCAGCTGGTTGGACAGGTACTCCCTAAGGAAGCGGGCCGGCCGGCAGTTTCGGCCAGCCGGAGGCGATCGACACCGGGGTCCCTGGCTTGGCGAAGCGCGCTAGCTGCCGCAGCACCGAGTTCTTCAAGCGGATGCAGCCGTGCGAACGGGCGCTGCCGAGTGGATCGGCCAGCAGTGAGCCTGCCCGGCCGTGAATGGCGATCCGCCCCGGGCCTCCGTCGTAGCTATGGAGGACGTTGGAAAAAGCCGTGAGGTGGAGCGCGAATGGACCGACGTTAGAACCCTTCGGCGAGTCGGCGCGCTCATAAATCGCAAAGTTGCCGTGGGGCGTCGGCGTGGACCGCTTGCCGACGACGACTCTGGTTGTGAAGATGATCCGACCACCTCGGCGCAAGCGGAGCTTGCGGGCTCTGGTTGAGACCTCAACGCGGGCGCTTGTGGTTTCAATACGAGCATGCTCGGCCAGAATCCAGCCGGCTGATCCATTCGGGCGCACTGGAAGCATCAGCTTCAGCCAGAGCCGCCCGGTTGAATCGATTGCGGAGCCGGCGATCAACAGAACAGCAGTGCTGCCGGTCCACGAAGTGTCCATCCGCGCAACGCTGAAGGCTTTGCGGCCTCCGGGCTTTGAGTAGACCGGCGCATCGCTAAGCAGCTCGGCAGTCGACGCAGAGATCCTGTTTGGCGGCTGAGGGCCGGCGCCACTTGGAGTGGCCGAGGCCACGGCGGTGCCTACCGTGCACAGCAGTGCTGCGCTGGCCAGCAGCGCTCGAGCGAACCTCATCCGGTGATGCCGCCGCTACTCGGCGTCAAGGAGGTCCGACCGGAAGCTGCGCTTACGTTGGAACCGCTGACCGTTGCCCCGGGCCGCGAAGCGGACGTCGAGCCCACCGTCGCTAGATAGCTAACGACCTTCGAGCCAGACGATGGAGCGAGATTTCCTAGCGTCCAGCAGACCGTCTTCTTAATGCGGCGGCCATTGCCAGATGCGCTTTCGAAACTAAGCGACGACGGCAGCGGCGCGCAGACGCGGACCGAGTTAGCGAAAGCCTTCGCGACGTTGCGCACCCTGAAGCTGATTCGAACCTTCGACCCCTTGCTCGGGTGGGCATTCGAAGTCGAGGCCGAGATCGTCACCTTCGACTCGTCAACCGTGACGAAGCTGTTGCTGCTGCCAGAGTTGGTTGGGTGATCCTCAGCTTGGACGTAGGCGCTGTTGGTCACGTCGCCGCCGGGAACCATCATCTTCAGCCTGATCGTCGCCTTTGCGTTCTCTTTGAGCGTTCCAAGGCTGCACTTCAGCCCGCTGCACTTGCCTTGGCTCGGCGTTACAGAGAGGAGCTTGTAGCTCCCCTTCGGGACGTCCTTGAGGTCGACGCTAGCCGCGGTTGCAGTGCCGCTGTTTGTGACCGTGATCAGGTAGCTGATCGGCGCTGACGAATGCGGGTTAACGGTCGTCAATGTCTTCGAGATTGAGAGATAGGCACCGTCTTTACCGCCGCTGACCTCAACCGACGCGCTGGCGCTGTTGTTCTTCGAGTTCTTATCGCGCTCAGCGCCGGGAACCACGTCAGCGCTGTTTGTCATCGTTGAGTTTGGCTGCACGCTAGAGACCTTGGCCGTGATCTGAACGATCGCCGTGCCTGTGGGAACGAGGTCGCCGAGCGGGCAGCTGACCTTACGCTCGACGATCTTGCATCCCTTGGCGTCAGTGGAATAGGCCGCAGTCGGCGTCATTCCTTGAGGCAAGTCGTCAACGATCTCGGCGCCGGTCGAAGTTGACGGGCCGGCGTTGGCGACCGTCAGCGTGAATGTGAGGCTTCCGCCAGGGGCAACGCTCGCAGCGCTCGCTGCCTTCGTAATTGAAAGTTCCGCTACCGGGGCGGCGACAAGCGGCGTGATGTCGGTGTTGTTGCTTAGAACCGGGTCATCAACGCTGGTGCTGACCGATGCCCTGACCGTCTTCTGCGAGTTGTCAGCCGCGTCCGAGACGCGCACGCGGATCGTCGTAACCGCAGAAGCAGCGTTGGCAATAGTCCCAAGCGCGCAGGTGACCTTCTGCCCGGAGATCGTGCAGCCGGCCGGAGCCGCGATCGGAGTCATCTGCGCCGGGATCGTCGCGATCAGCTGAGAATTGGCGGCCCCGGTAGGCCCGTTATTCGTTGTCGTGAAGACGAAATCGCCGTCGTCGCCTGCCTCTATCTCGGCTGGCCCGTTGACCTTGACCGCGAGGTCGGCGGCCGGCGTGATCGTGACGGTTGCTTCATCGGCGTTATTCGACGGGACTGGGTCGTCGGTGAGCGACGAGACCTCGGCGCGGTTGACCGACTTGCGGTCGGCCGCGGCAACGTTGGCAAGGGCCTTAGCGGTGATCGTCACGCTGCGCTGAACGGAAGCTGCCGTGCTGCCACTCCAGAGGCATGAAATCTCCTGAGCGGTCCGCGTGCAGACCCCGCCGGCGGACGGCGTCGCGACAGCCGAGCCTGCGTCGATCGCGTCGGGAAGGCTGTCCTGCACCTGTACGTTGCTGGCGGCGCCGGGGCCGTTGTTAGTGGCCGTGAGCGTGTAGGTGATCGGGTCGCCCGGATTGGCGACGGTGAGCGAAGCCGACTTCGTGAGGGCAAGGTCGGCCAGAGGGCGGACAGCAACAGCGGCGGTGTCGGTCGGCGGGCCCGTCGTTATGTCGGAGGTCGCAGTCGCAGAGTTGGTCACTGTCGTGCCGGCGATCGCGTTCTGCGCTCTGGCTCGGAGCGTGATCCTCACCTCGCCGTTGACCGCGAGTGTGCCGAGCGCGCAGCTGACCGTCGTAGTGCCACTCGCCCCCGCTGTCGAGCTGCAGCTACCCGCCGTCGGAGTAGCAGAGACAAAATCGAGGCCGGCGGGAAGCGTGTCGACAACCGTCGTGCCGGTTCCTGCCGACGGGCCGCTGTTTCGCACCAGCAGGTTGAAGGTGACGAGAGAGCCGGCGCTCACTTCGCTCTCTTCGACCGACTTGTTGAGCACAAGCGTCGCCAGAGGCGCCAACGGCACGCCGGTCGTTGAGGCGTCGTTGAGCAGAGCTGGACTATTTGCATTGGTCGGCTGGCCACCACCTGAAACGCTGCCGGTGTTGAGCACCGAACTGCCGAGCGTGTAGTTGGAGACAACCGTTATCGGTGGGTATGACGCACCCGGCGCCAGCACGTCAGAGCGGGTGCAAGGTGAATGCGAGCTTGGGCAGTTCCAGCCACTGCCGGACATCGTGTAAATACCGGTAAATCCGCCGTCGCTGAAATCACCGACCGTAACCGTGCCGACCGTCGGCAGCGTCCCCTGATTGGTGACTGTGAGGGCGAAGGTGTAGGCGCCGCCAGCCGAACTAGTGATCGTCTTGACGATGCCTGGATCCGGGTAGGTGACGGTCGTCTCCGCTGATGCAACGGTCGAAATTGGCAGGCCAAGATCGGGTGAAACAAAGTTCAGCGTGCCGGTGTTGGTGATCACGTCGCCGAGCGGTCGGTCAGCGTTGATCGTCGCGTCGAAGGTCACGCTGGCCGACGCGCCGGGCGCCAGCGTGCCGCCATCGCTGGCCGTTGCTCCGCTGCCAAGCCTTGCTGTGATTGTGCCGCCTACGTTCGTCGCGTTGCCGCTGCCGGACGCGACTGATGGGCCAGCGCTAAGCGTTAGCGCCCCTGGGAGTGGATCGGAGAGCTGGACGTTTGTTGCGTTTGCAGCGCCATTGTTGGTCGCCGTGATTGTGTAGCGAACTGTGGCGCCGGGCTGAGCGCCACCGCCGCCTACGATCGCTGCCGTCTTTGTCAGCGCGACGTTCGGCGAGAACAGTTCGGTAGCAAAGGTGATCGCCTGCGGCAGGTAGGTGTCGCCGGTTGTCTTCGCCTTCAGAATCGCCGCTGTAGCGCTATTGCCAAGGATGCCATCGGCGGCAAAGAAGCTCGAGTCGTAGCCAAGCTGATTCTTCCAGTCGGGGCTCTTCGTCGTTACGAGCGAGCCAAGGTTCGCAATCGTTGAGTTCTCGGTGTTGTTGTCAGGGTGCACCGCGTCGACGAGGCGCTGGTCGTTGAGCGTCAGATAGTCACCGGTCACGCCAGCGTCGCCCTCGTAGGCAACAACACCAACCTCGGTCTTGACGGCGCCGCTTGAAGGCGTCTTGAAGCCGGTCAGCGGAATCTCTACTAGCGCCTGGCCAGCGACCTTAAGAAAGCCGTCGGAGACCGCGAGGTTGCGAAGCGGTTCATCCGCGTCGGCGTAGGCGACGACGAGCGTCCAGCCAGCGGAGCGATTGCCTCCGGTTCCGGCCTGCACGTTGGCGACCCTGTAGGAACCCGGACCGGCCGCCCGAACCAGCGAGGTTACGTCGGCGAAAGCGCCGTACTCCTTGGTCGTTGCTTGATCGATGGTGCTAGCGGTAACGGCGGTCGAAGTTGATGCGCCAGGCACCGTGAAAAGCACTTGACCTATTGCTGCAGCATTAGGAGCAGCTGTTGGAACGCCGACGAAGCCGTTTGTGCCTTTGATCACGTCACCGCGGCTCGTGTCGGCAGTCCAGTAGAGGCCAGCGAACAGAACCTCGTAGCCGCTCGGAAGCACAAGGTCCGCGCTCGACGAGTTAAACGTCGACGGGTCGCTGTCGACGTCGAGCATCCGCATGTCCAGCGAGTTGTTGTTGCGGGCGTTTGTTCCAGCCCGAGCCTGGTTGCACTGCGTGTTGAGGCCGGCGTCAACGGTGTCGGTGGGACACTGCATGAGAGTGTTTGCGGCTGCCGTGATCTGACCATTGACATTGGTCGAGAAACGCGGCGCAAACGGTCGCTCGGCGGCGTTGGCCGCAGACAGCGGCAGCAGCGCGAGCACGATTGTCGTGAGAATTGGGATCTTCTTAGCCATTGAGTCAAACACAATAACTCTTCCGAGGAGGCATGTGAATTCGTACCTTAGAGCAGTTCAGCTCGCTGCCGCCTCAGTACCCTGTGCCCGATGAGCGCCCTCGATCCAGCCCTAATCCACGCACTAAACGTCCGCCTAGTCGACCATGCCGAGATCGGCATCAGCCCGGCCGACCACGCCGTGGTTCAGGTCTCGACTATCGCCGCGCTGCTGGACCGCAAGTACGACGGCGACGCCACGATCGGTGAGCTCCTATCAGCAGGGGATCTCGGAGTTGGGACGCTCAACGGCCTCGACGGCGAACTGATCATCGTCGACGGCGAGGCCTGGCAGGCGCCTGCAGAGGGGCCGGTGCGCCGCGTTCGCGACGACGAGCTAACGCCATTCGCTGTCGTGACGCGCTTCATCACCGACGAGATCGTCGAGATTGAATCTCCGCTTGAGCACGCAGAGCTGATCGCGCTGATGGAGCAGCACGCGCCGCCGAAGAGCGGCTGCGACGCGGTGCGGGTCGACGGGATATTCCCGGCGCTTCACCTGCGCACAGTTGACGCGCAGACGAAGCCCTACCCGTCTTTCGAGCAGATCATCGGCAACCAGACCGAATGGCGCTACGAGAACCTGCGCGGCACGCTCGTCGGCTTCCGCTTCCCCCACGCCGCCGACTCGGTCGAGATGGCCGGCCATCACCTCCACTTCATCAGCGACGACCGCAGCAAAGCCGGCCACGTGCTCGAATGCTCGGCCGGCCCGGCGACGCTGCGGATTGAAACCGTCGGCGAGATGCGGCTTGAGTTACCGCCTGGCATCGAGCTCCCCGACCCGGACCAACGGCCCAGCGCGGAGTACCTCAGGGAGATAGAAGGCGGCTGAACCAGGGGGCCGAAACCGGCCCCGAACGCAGCTGCGCCCCGGTACGGCTCCGCGGGAGAGTGCGGGCGTACCGGGGCGCGCTGTGCGCGATCTAGTTACTACTTCTTGTGCTTGCGCGCTGCCTGTGCTGGGCCGTCGTAGCCAGGATCACCGATCTCCGGCGTGTCAGCCGATGGAGCTGCCATCAGCGGCATCGTGCGTGGCTTGTTCTTCTTGCCCTTGCAGTCAGATGGCTGCCCGAGCGTGAACGGGCCTGCGATGGCCTGAACAAGTGTGTTGGTCGATGAAACCGAACCCTTGAAAACAGTCAGGATCGGTTCGATTCGCTTGCCAGCCTCGCAGAGCGGCATCTCGACTGCGAACTTCCCGGTGATGATCCCCGAGAGGTTGGTGTACTTGCCGATGCAGTTAACACCGTTGCCTGGAAGGTCACCGTTGCATGAGAACGAATCGGTCGGAACCGGGCTTCCATCAGCGAACTGCGGGAATACTTCGGTCTCTAGCGTCTGAACCTGCTGAGCGCCAACGAACAGCGAGTAGCCGGTGATTCCCTGGTCGCACCGAATCCGGTACTCGGCCTGGTAGAGATCAGGGTTGATTTCATCAGCTTCGCCTGTATGGACAAAGCCCTTGCAGGTGATCTGGTTGTCGTTCACGTCAGCGCGCGACGACTGAGCGCCGAGCGAGCTGATTAGCGCGAGCGTTCCTGCCAAGAGTGCGGCAATCGCCACACCAATGAGAAAGACGCGACGCGGATTAAGACTTACGTTGTTCAAGAGAACCCTCCGTGTAAATAATGGCCGCGCCGAATGCCCAGCCTTTGACTAGATGCTGCGACTCAGTGTGAGCCTTGACGCGCGCGCTCGTGTAAACGGGGCGTTGTCTGCGCGTAAAGGTCTTGTGACCACGCCGTCATCGCCGAAAGCGGCGTCAGTCGTTGCCGGCAACCGGCGCGTTGGCAAATACCTTCTTGTTGAACGCCTTAACGCTCGAACTAGCGGCCTTGCCGATCGGATCGACGCCAAAAGCAATTTCAAGCGTCTTCAGCAGCGAATAGTGGTTGTAAGCGGTAGTAACGGTTGATCCAGCCGCCGCGTACGGTGAAAGCACCAGCGCGCCGACGTTCGCCTGCTCCTCAGTCGGCTTCGAGGCCGCGTGATCGCTAGTAATAACGATCATCCCGCCGTCGCCGTAGGCCTCCGACTCGATGATCGACGGCACAACCTTCTTCAGCCACTCGTCTGCGGCAGCGATTCCGCCGACCGCATCGCCACCGCAGCTCGTCGCGCTTCCGTCATGGCAGGCATCCGGCGCGATCAGCGAGTACGCGGGCGTGTCCTCAAGCTTCGCAAGGTCAGGCGCCAGCCGATCAAGCCCAATCACGCTGCCGCCGCAGTCAGGCGACTCTGTAATCGAACGGAAGTAGACGAACGGGTTACGCCAAGTCATGTAGCCGTCGCTTGGACGCGGCGCGGCAAACGGATCGTCGGCGCCGGCTTCAGGGTGGCGGCAGCTAGTAACACCGCTGTTTGGATCGTTGCCGATCGATTCGAAGTAGCCCTTCCAGACGAGCCCTGCCCCTGTCATCTGATCGGGAAACGTCTTCATCGTCGGTGGATAGCGGCAGCCATCGCCGCTCACAAGCCCAGTCTTCGAGTCGACCTTGCCTGGCTTAACGTCGACAAATTTGGGGCAGTTGGTTTTAGTCGCGGCGTTCGGCGCCTGACCGCTGACCAGCGCAACCGAGTTGGGCAGGCCGGCAGCTGAGACCGACTTGTAGTTAGTTAAGAGCGTCCCCTTGGCGCGCAGCTCAGTCCCAAGATAGGAGCTAGCAGCGGCCTTAGCCTTCACTTTTGGCGCGCGCGCCGCGGCGGCTTGGCCGTACACCTCTTCGTAGCTGGGGCCTGAGAGCGTGATCACCCAAGCGTGCTTGATCGGCGCCGCTGAAGTAACCGTTGGCGTCGTTGTACCACCTCCGCCACCTCCGCCACCGCCGCCGCCGCTCGTCGGCGGAGTTGCCGGAACGCTCTCAAAGCTGCTCGAGCCGGTGTCAACCGGCAGCGCAGAGGAGCTGGAAGAGGAATCGACCGTTCCACCGAGCGTGTCGCCGCCGAGCGCGGGGTCAGTCGCTGGAGCAGTCGCCGAAGCAACCAGAGCTGGCTGCCCCGCTGCGGCGCTGGTGCTTGCAGCATTTGGCCCTCCGATAACCCCGAGGACCACGCCGACAGCCAAAAGGCCAAGTACTGCGCCCCCAACAATGCGAGGGGAGCCAAAGTCAAGGTCGCCGAGCGGAAAACCCTCCCAGCCTGCTGGTTGCGTGGCGACCTGGGTACCTACGCCGATCGCAGCTGCACCGGCGAGTGCAACTGCTGGCGCGCTGGCCAGCGGCGCGCTCGCCGCCTCGAGCGGATCAAGCCGCGCCTCACCGCGGCGCGCGCCGCAGCTAAGGCAGTAGCGCTGGTCGCCTGACATCGCTGCTGAACACTGCGGGCATGGTGCGCCGTGCTCAGCGAGCGGAGAGCTGAAAAAGTCCGAACTCATCGCCCGTCATTGTGGGCCAAAGATGCCCGCGCGATGTGAACAGGCGGTAACGAGAGGGTTATGGCTAGACGAGGGCAAAAACACTCGTTCACCGCATCTTCACCGCGAGCACACGAGCAGTTCACATCCTATGAGGGCGCAAAGCGCACAATCCTGCGGCAAGTACATGAAAAGGCTGCGGCACAAGTCGCTGTCAACTGAAACGAAATGAAAGGAATCACCTCTATGTCAAGTGTTCGCCTCCTCCGCGTGTGCGTCGCCCTGGCTGCTGTGGGTGCCATCGCCCTCCCGGCGAGCGCATCGGCAATGCCAGTGATCACGATGAGCGGTTCGACTTCGGTCGCTCCACTCGCATCGCTGCTCGCTCGCGGTTACCTGAAGGAAAACAAGGGCGCAGTCAAGTTCAAGCTCGCTCAGGGCGGCTCCGACGTTGGCGTCGCCGACGTTGCTGCTGGCCGTGTGTCGATCGGGAACTCATCTCGCGACCCTAAGACAAGCGACCCAGGTGGAATCTTCTTCAACAAGATCGCTAAGGACGGGATCTGCATCATCACGAACCCGTCTAACCCAATCTCAAACCTTTCTCAGGCGCAGATCAAGGCGATCTTCGGCGGTTCGGTTCGTGACTGGAGCGACGTTGATGGTTCGAACATCAGCGGCGCAATCGACGTAACGGTTCGCACCGCTGCTTCGGGAACTCAGGACGCGTTCGCGAAGATCTTCCTTGGCACGACGTCGGTAACCGGCGCCGCGGCACAGAAGGCCTCGAACGGTCTGGTTCAGCAGGCAGTGAAGTCGAACAAGAACGCGGTTGGTTACGTGTCGATGGACTTCACTAGCGGCGTTAACGCAGCTGCCTACAACGGCGTTGCTTGCGACCTGCGTAACGCAAAGTCCGGAGAGTACGGCGGAGTCCGTAACTTCTGGATGATTACGCGTGGACCAGCGACCGGCAACATCAAGAAGTTCATCAGCTGGGCGCAGGATTCTGCTGCGGCAGCGAAGATCACCGGATCTCACTGGGTTCCGCTGAAATAGTGCTGGACCGGCTCAGAGAGCCGTGGACGGACAGGCGCGCCGGGCTTTTGCTCGGCGCGCTTGCCTGTTCTGTGCTGGCCGTAATCGTCTTCATGCTCGTGTTCATCGCGATCAAGGCGTGGCCTTCATTTGCTCATAACGGGCTTTCTTGGTTTTCATCGAAGGGCAACGCCGACCAGCAGCTCGACGCGATGGTCAACTCGGGGGCCAACCCCAGCGGCGCCGACTACGAGCTCGGCGCTTGGCCGCTGATCTACGCGACGCTGCTGACGACCTTCTTCGCCACCTTCTTCGGGCTTATCTTCTCGCTGCTCTCAGCAATCTTCATCGTTGAGTTCGCGCCCGAGCAGATCCGCCGCGTGATCGTCCCAGTAGTTCGCCTATTGGCCGCGGTCCCTTCCGTGATCTATGGCCTGATCGGCATCCTCGTACTTGCCCCTTTCATCGGCAACAGCGTTATCTCATCCGACCAGAAAAGCTCGGTGCAGTTCGTTATCCCGCTCTCGGGTACCGGGCTTGGGGTCGCGATAGCAGTGCTGACAGTGATGATCACGCCGATCATGATCGCGATCACTGTCGACGGGCTGCACTCGATTCCGCGCGCCTGGAAGGAAGGCGCGCTGGCACTCGGCGTAAACCGCTGGCGCGCGATGTGGACCGTCACAGTCCGCGCAGCGCGGCCAGCAATCATCGCCGGCGCCGTGCTGGCAACCGCCCGCGCGCTGGGCGAGGCGATCATGATCTCAATGGTCGCTGGCTCGAAGGGCTTCTCACCGAACCCGCTCGACGGTTTCACCTTCTTTTTCGAACCGATCCGCACGCTCGCCGCGACCGTCGTTGAGGACGCCGAGTCGATCAACGCTCCAGCGATGCAAGCAAGCCTCTACTCGATGGCACTAGTGCTTCTGATCGGCGCCTTCTTCCTTTCGCTTGGTAGCTGGATCGCCAAGCAGCCACTGAAGAAATACGGGACGAGGTCGTAATGAGCGTCCCAACACGCCCGGGCAGCACGACTCCGCTTCCTCCACTTCCGCTACCTCGATCACCTGGCGGCGGTGGCCGGCAAGGCAGATCACCAAAGAAGAAGCGCGTTAATGAGTCAATCAGTACGTGGCGGCTGACCGACCGGATCGGCTACGTATTGATGTGGGCGGCAGGGCTACTGCTCTGCGCGATCGGGATTGGAATCCTCGTCTACATGGCCTTCAAGGGGCTCCAGTACCTACGCCCCGACCTGCTCTTCAGTAGCCCGACGGCCGATGTTGACCAGTCGAAGAGCGGCGGCTTCCTCGACCCTCTGCTTGGGACAGTCATAATTACGCTGATCGGAATCACAATCGCGACGCCGATCGCAATTGGGGCTGCTACGTGGATCGTTGAGTACGGCCGCCCGACTTGGCTCGCAAGGTTGATCGATTCAGGGATCGAAATCATCGCTGGCACGCCTGACATCGTGATCGCGCTCTTCGGCCTAGTCCTCTTCCAGCAGGGAATTTTTGGCTGGATGTCGTTCGTGGCTACCGGTGGAGCTGTCTTCGGGCGCTCATTCCTGACCGCTGGAGCGATGATGTCGCTGATCGCCCTGCCGATGGTCTTCGCCGCCACGCGCGAAGGGCTGCAGGCGATTCCGACCCATGTGCGTGAGGCCTCATACGCGCTCGGCAAAACAAAGGCGGCAACGATCCGCCGCGTTCTGCTGCCGTCGGTCAAGGCAAACATTTCGACCGGCGCAGCGCTCGGGATGGGCCGCATCGCTGGCGACACGGCGATCATCGTCGTGCTGCTCGGCGCCTCGCTGACGCTCGACCCGCAAGGAAACGTCCCCGGCTTGAACGTGCTCAAGGGAACCGGCGGCACGCTCACCAGCTACGTCTACAACAACTCACCGGCCGGCGAGGGCAACGCGCCTCAAAAGGCATACGCGGCTGCGTTCGTGCTGCTCTTGATCGTGCTTGCGCTTAACTTCGCCGTTGATTTGATCGCCCGTAGTGGCGCGAAGACTGGACTGGAAACCTCAAGGTTGGGAGCACGATGATGATCGACCCGCATGAATCGACCACCCGTTCCGAGCAGGCTCCTAGCGAACCTGCCAACGGCATGGTTCCTCCGCCGATCCGACGAATCACGCTGGACAACCAGCCGACCGTCGCTCTGCCTCCGTCACAGGATGCCGTTGCGATCGCCAACACCAGCGACCGCAGCCTTGCCGCAGCTGGCCGACCCGCACGCGGCGTCGCCGGGCCTGAGCGGATGACAATCTCCGATCTAAGCGTCTTCTATGGCGACAACCACGCCGTAAAGCATGTCTCACTGCCGATCCGCCAAGGCGAAGTGTTGGCGCTGATTGGGCCTTCCGGTTGCGGCAAGACGACGCTGCTGCGGACGCTCAACCGCCTGACCGAGCTGACCGGTTCGGCGCGGCGCGAGGGGCTAATCACGCTCGACGGCACCGACATTGATTCGCTCGAAGTGACCGAGCACCGTCGCCGCGTGTCAATGGTCTTCCAGCAGCCAAACCCATTCCCGATGTCGGTCTTCGACAACGTCGCCTACGCGTTGCGCGAGCAGGGCTCTAAGCGCCCAAAGAAGAAGGTTCTCGAGCCCTACGTGATTGACGCGCTGCAGCGCGCCGGTCTCTACGACGAGGTCGCCTCGAACCTTGACCACCCAGCTCTACGGCTCTCTGGCGGCCAGCAGCAGCGACTCTGCATCGCTCGCGCATTGGCGGCACGGCCGGAGGTGCTGCTGATGGATGAGCCTTGCTCGGCGCTCGACCCGAAGTCGACGAACGTGATCGAAGAGCTGATCGTCGAGCTGCGCAAGGAGCTGGCGATCGTGATCGTCACGCACAACCTGCAGCAGGCCTACCGCGTCGGTGACCACGTCGCCTTCATGTACCTCGGCGACCTAGTTGAATACGGCCCGACCGACGAGCTCTTCGACAACCCGAAGGCCGCCCGGACGCGCGATTACATCGGCGGCGCCTTCGGATGATCCTCCGTTTCGCGCTCACAGCTGCAGCACTGCTGGTCGCGATCGGTGGCATGTCGGCCTGTGAGTCGACCCAGGACACGAGCCAGAGGCTCTCGCTCAACGCGAAGAAGCTGCTCAACGTCGAGGGGCTGAAAGTTACGAAGCAGAACTCGCAGATCAAGGTTGTCTCAACCGCTGCCCTGCACGATCAGTACGGCTCGGCGATCGTCGTCAATCTGGTCAACCGCGGCAAGACTCAGCTCAATGTGCCGATCGCCGTCAGGCTGCTCGGGAAGGGCAAGAAGAAGATCTGGGACAACTCGCTGCCCGGGCTTGACACTTCGCTGATCAGCGCTGCTGCCGTTGAGCCTGGTCGCAGCTTCTGGGTCAACAACCAGATTCAGTCGCAGGAGGTTCCTCGTGGAGCCAAGGCCAAGGTCGGGATCAGCGACACTCCGCTGAAGACCGCTCTGCCGAAGATCACGCTCTCCAAGGAAGCCCTCAACAGCGACTCCTCAGGCGCCTACTTGGGTGGCGTAATCACAAACAATTCGAAGATCCCGCAAAAGCGCATCGTTATCTCTTGCATCAGCACCAGCGGGAGTACAATTAATGCCGCAGGGCGAGGAATCATTGAGCGCCTGCTGCCAGCGCCGACGAAGAAACCGAACCTCTTCCGCGTCTATTTCATTGGCAACCCAAAGGGCGGAAGCCTGAAGTGCATTGCACCACCGACCACACTGACTGGAGACTGAGAAACCATGTTTAGCGACTCGATCAACGCACCCTTGATTGGAGTTCCCGGCGATACCTGCGCGACCTGCGGTTCGGCGCTCAGCCCCGACCAGCGCTACTGCCTCTCCTGCGGCACGCGTCGCAGCGGAGCAAACCTCCATTTCCAGCAGATCCTTGCGGCCGAGGCTGCGGCGCAGGCTCCTGCCATTGCCGCCGCTCCAGTGGGAGCCGGCGCCGGCGCCGCTGGCAGCGCAACGACGCGCTCCTCAATGCCCGCACTCGCTTCGATCGCCTGCCTGCTGCTGGCGCTTGGCGTCGGCGTGCTGATCGGAAAGTCCGGCAGCGGCTCGGGCAGTGCTGGCACGACGCAGGCAGTCACTGCTGCTCCGCTGGCCACCGATGCTGCCGCCGGGGCTGCTGCTGAGTCAACAGCAGCGAAGAAGACGGCGAAGTCGACGACGAGCGACACGCCAGCGGCATCAACGGCTTCAAACCCATCGCTGAAGAAGCTTGAGAACCTCTCTCCCGAGCAGTACCAGAAGCAGTCGCTGAAGCTGCCGAAGGTCGTCGGAACCGGCGGCGCTCCACCTCCAAAAGACAACAAGGCGCCGGCTGGTGGCGGCTCCTTCGACACGATCGGATAACGATGAGCATTCTTGACAGAGTTCGTAGGAACGGAACACATACCGCAGCCGACCAGCAGCCCGGCGTCGGCTCTCCGGCATACACCGAGATGCATGAGCGTCGCGATCAGCTCGCTGCGGTCGTCGCCGAGATGACCTGGGACCTGGGCGGCCTGACCTACGAGATGGCGGTTCGTGACCACTTCCGGATCGACGTACTGGTCCGCCGCGCTGCTGAGCTTCAAGAGGCCGATGCCCAGCTCGGCGAGGTTGAACGTCTACTTGCGGCCGACTATGAAGGAATTAGCGGTGGCTGCCGCGCCTGCGGCGCTCCGCATAGCCGTGGCGCGGTTTACTGCTGGCAGTGCGGCCAGCAGCTGCTGCAGCAGTCGCAGAGCGCGATCGTTACCGGTGTTACGGCGCCAACTACGGAGATTGCTGGCGAGGCGCTCGCAGTTCCCGAAGCGCCGACCGAAATACAGACTCCTCCGGCGCCACGGCAGCCGCCGCCGCCTCGTTAGGAGCCTCGAGCGCTGGCCGCTGCTGGGTGCCAGCTTGCACCGCTACCGCGCTCTAGACATCCGCGCGTATCTTTCGCCCGTACAAGGTGTACTGGTTTAGCGGTCTAGAAGAGATTTGTCAGATCTTCAGGATCTCTTTACCACCACAGTGATACTTAGTTTCAGAGCGTAATCGACGGGCAGTGTGACTGAGGTTGCACGCGCAACGATTTTCCGCTACAATTCCTACTAAGGAAATCGGATATGGAATCAACAATAAACATCTCATCTTCTCTGCCTGACGAGGTACGCGAACCGACCACGGTCGCAGACCCCGTTGATCAGCTACTGCGGCGTGCGTCGCAGTACCGCCTGCTGCGCCCAACCGAAGAGCTCGAACTCGCTAAGCGGATCGAGCGCGGTGACCTGCGCGCCAAGGAGCTGATGATCAACTCCAACCTGCGCCTCGTCGTTTCGATCGCCCGCCGCTACCAAGGCCTCGGCCTCGGTATGTCGGACCTCGTCCAAGAGGGCATGATCGGCCTGATCCGCGCAGCGGAGAAGTTCGACTACCGCAAGGGCTTCCGCTTCTCGACCTACGCCACGCTTTGGATCCGTCAGGCAATCCAGCGCGGCCTTGACAACACGGCCCGCACCGTCCGCCTGCCCGCCAACGTTGCTCAGCAGACGCGCAAGGTTGAGCGCGTAGCTGCCGACCTAGCCGCCAAGCTGGAGCGCGACCCGACCTCGGAAGAGATCGCCGCCGAAACCGGATTTGAGCCGGACGAAGTCGAACGCCTGCGCAAGCTTGACACCAAGCCAGCGAGCCTTGATGCCCGCGTCGGCGAGGACGATTCAGCAAGCCTTGGCGAGCTGCTCGACAGCGACGCACCGACGCCTGAGGAGCAGGTTGGCGACGACGACGTCTCAGAGCAGATCGACCGTGCGCTCGAAGAGCTGCCGATCGCTGAACGCCAGATGATTGAGCTTCGCTTTGGTCGCAGTGGCGAGTCGCCGCACACGACCGCCCAGGCCGGCCGTCGCCTTGGCGTCAGCACCGCTGAAGCGCAGCGCCTCGAGAAGCGCGCACTCTCGCGCCTCGCGACGCTCGAGCGCATCAACGCGCTGCACGACGCAGCCTAAATATTCGGCGCGCGATTCGTTCGCGCTAACCGTGAACCTTGACCGCAACGCTGCGGCTGTGACCCTCCGCGAATGGATGGTCGGGCCGCGGCGCTACTCGGACGCGGAAGCGGTAAGTGACGGTGCGGCCGATCGTTGCCGTGAAGCGGTAGCTGGAGCGCCAACGTCCGTTCCGGTCGCAGCGGAGCCCTTCGGTCTTGACCGGCTGCCAGACA
>Ga0194055_10000625_pt1 | contig 28644 bp, 31 predicted proteins | sample SepL449m_MetaG_FD_155482 | JGI IMG/M metagenome (GOLD analysis project Ga0194055, IMG submission 155482) | Anoxic zone freshwater microbial communities from boreal shield lake in IISD Experimental Lakes Area, Ontario, Canada - Sep2016-L442-9m | ecosystem: Environmental > Aquatic > Freshwater >... | reverse complement strand
AATAGCTAACGACTTCGCGATGGTGTTCGGCTTTTGTGGCTTGATCACATCAACGCCGGCTTTCCACGCTGTTGCAACCGGCGAACAGCCCGTGGCTTGGGCACCAAAAATCTTGTAGGGCGAAGCATCCACAAGACCGAGCTTGATGAACTCGGTAAACGCCTTATCAATCTTGGTCATCAGCGAGCCTGACGCAATGGGCACCACAACTTGGGCCGGCAATCTCCAGCCCAATTGCTCAGCGACTTCATAACCCAAGGTCTTGGACCCTTCGGCGTAGTAGGGACGCAAATTCACATTCACGAATCCCCACTCGTCATCACTGGCAACCTCGGAGCAGACCCGATTTACATCGTCATAACTGCCCTCAATCTCAATTAAGGTGCCGCCATACACGGCGGTAGTCACTGTCTTGCCATCTTCAAGGTCGTGCGGAATCACCACGCACGATTTCAGACCAGCGCGAGCGGCAGCCGCAGCAACTGCATTGGCTAAGTTGCCGGTCGAGGCACAAGCCACCGTGGTGAATCCCAGGCGTCGGCCATTTTCCAAAGCAACCGCAACCACGCGATCCTTAAACGAGTGAGTCGGATTACCACTGTCGTCCTTGACCCACAGCGCGCGCATGCCCAAGGCCTTTGCCAAGTTGTCTGCCTTGATTAAGTGTGTAAAGCCTGGTTGCAAATTCTTGCCGCCGTTAACATCGGGATCCACTGGCAACAAACCTGCGTAGCGCCACATATTGGAGGGTCCGGCTTGGATGCTCTGCCTGGTCACACCAACAAAGTCATAGGAAATTTCCAAGGGGCCAAAACATTCTTCACAGGCATAACGAGCTTCGAGCGGATATTCAGCGCCACATTCTCGGCAGGTTAAACATCTCGCGGGACCGGCGCTTTCAATGCCAGCGTCGTTGGCTGCGATTGTGGGAGTGCTCACGGGTTGAGGCCTTTCGTCTCATCTTTCCAAATCGCTGATGCGTTTGGACGGACTTGGCACCTGATCCGGCGGCCGCCTACGTGATGTAGGTGTCTTCGGAGTGGTTGCCGGGGCTTCAACGGGCCGTTCCCTCTGCCCCTCGGGATGAGCTATATGAAGTTGTATTACCTGTGGGATTAACCAACCGGTAGTAGTACCTTAGCGCAAGGCCGCTGATCTTTCCCCCTACGGTGCCTCAAGGAGTTCTTGTGGACGCACTGTCCTGGCTTGATTCCCACACCAGCACGGCCTCCGATTGGTCCATGACCGCTCTGCTCAAGGGCAAGGGCAAAACCAAGATCTCGGTCGTTCTTCCAGCTCTGAATGAAGCCGAAACTATCGGGTCCATCATCGCCACAATTCGTAACGAATTAATGCAAGACCAGCCACTGATTGACGAAATCGTGGTCATCGACGGCGCCTCGAGCGATCAGACAGCAGAGGTAGCAACGCGCGCTGGTGCTCGGGTCTTTGCTCACGACTTGATCATCACCGGCCTTGACGCCCTGCCGGGTAAAGGCGAAGCAATGTGGCGCTCACTTTTTTGTACCAGCGGGGAGATCATCGTCTTCCTCGATGCTGACCTCAAGAACTTCACCGCTACCTATGTCACCGGCTTGCTCGGACCTTTACTGACCGACCCCGGCGTTGATCTGGTCAAGGGATTTTATGAACGTCCCACCTCAATAAGCGATGAGCAGATGGACCAAGGAGGAACTGCTGGTTCAACTGCGGATTCGATCTTTGGAGCCGGTGGTGGTCGGGTCACCGAGTTAGTAGCTCGGCCGCTTTTGAATCTGCATTGGCCAGAATTGAGCGGAGTTATCCAGCCACTGGCCGGGGAATATGCCGCCCGCCGGTCGCTGTTGGAGAAACTTCCATTTCCTACCGGCTACGGCATCGAACTTGCCCTCCTGGTGGACACGGTTTCACTGCGTGGGCTAAGCGCCCTAGCGCAAGTAGATCTCGGCGAGCGCGTTCATCGCCACCAGGACCTGCAGGCACTGGGTCGAATGGCAACTGAAATTTGGCAAGTAGCACTTGATCGGCTTGATCGCGACGGCCGCATCGTGCTCATTGACGAACCCCAGACCACCCTGACGCAATTTACTGCGACCCAGGCCGGACATCAGGCCTATCGCAATGACATGAGCATCGTGCATCGTCCACCAGCTATCTCGCTGGCGCAGTATCGGGACCTACAGCCGATTAATTAGCAACAACGATCGTCAAGACCGACGATGACATTGATCCCAATGACGCACGCAGTTGTTGAGTTCCGCTGAGCTCATCAGCAAGCCGCTGTGCACTTGCTTTAAAACCTGCCGGGTAGAAAATTGTTGTGGCCGTTACTTTTGCTCCACTCCAGTTACCCACCCGTGCAACAGTCCAACCAGCCCGGCGAACTTTTGTCGCATATGTGGCAGCCAGTCCAGGAGTTGATGTGCCATTGAGCACTTCAACTTCACGCTTAGGAGCCGACGTTGGTGTGGCACTGGGTGCGGTTGAAGCACTGGCACTTGGAGATGGCGTAGGGGTAGTCGGGCTTGGGCTTTGTGTTGTTGACGCAGTAGGACTGGGTGAGTTGGTGGCACTAGCCGAGGGCTGCGGGGATGTCGGACTCAATGTTGGCTCACCAATGGGGGTTTTCAGCCCCGCGCCCTGGTCATAGGGATCCGAACAGGAATTGAATGCCACTAGCAGCGCGACAATCGCGGCGATGGCCAGAAGTGCAGGAACTATGACTCGACGGATACTTGTCGGACCGCTTCGCGCCGCCCGCCGACTGCCGGGAAGTTGTTGACCAGAGGATTCAGACATCTGGATTTAACTCAAACTTCAAAACCCAAGCGACGTGCTGAACGTTGACGCTGGCGCTCAGCACGCATCCGTCGCAAACGCTTCACGAGCATCGGGTCATACATCAAAGCTTCAGGACGATCGATAAGTGCATTGAGAACTTGGTAGTAGCGCGTTGACGACATGTCGAAGAGTTCACGAATGGCCTGCTCTTTTGCACCCGAGTATTTCCACCATTGGCGCTCAAAACCCAAAATGCGCTCGTCGCGTTCACTCAACGTCCCCGCGCCTGGAAAGGCATCTGGAGACTGAGCACTAGCCGAGTCCATCACTACTCCCACCGATCAAAAACTTCATGAGGCTGATTACAACATGCCTGAGCCTAGAGGCGCGCTAGGCCAAACAGTGTCTGTACGCGCCGAAATTAGGCCATGGTCTGCAAAATCCCGACGATGTCCTCCCGGCAGGTGCGCGGATTAACTATGGCAAATCGGGCAACTGTCTCTTCACCATGTTTGGTTGGTGTCACAAAGGCATAGTGGGCTTTAAGTAACGCCTGTGACCACTGCTCATAGTCCTGCGGAGTCCACCCAATGCGGCGAAAGACCACCACCGAGAGTTGACGACGGCGCACCATTTCGACAAAGGGCAAGGACTCAATAACCTCAACGGCCTCACTTGCCACTGTCAACGTCTGCTCGATGGCTTGGGAGTAGGCGGCTGTGCCATTGGCTGCAAGGGAGAACCAAAAGGGCAATCCCCTGGCTCGCCGAGACAGATGCACCGCGTAGTCGCTGGGGTTCCATTCACCGGTGGCTATCGCCTCTAGGTATCCGGCATGTTGAGTATGCGCAGCCCTGCCCAGTTCAGGATCGCGATAGATCAATGCACACGCATCAAAGGGAGCAAACAGCCACTTATGCGGATCAACGATAAAGGAATCGGCGCCCTCAATGCCGTTAAAAAGTTCACGAACACTAGGTGCGGCCAGCGCAGCTAATCCATAGGCGCCATCAACGTGCATCCAGATGTTTGCCTGCTGACAAATAGCAGCAATACCTTCAAGGTCATCAACCACGCCATAGTTTGTCGTCCCACCCGTAGCAAGGACAGCAAAGACATCGTCTTCTTGACGTCCTGACAAGGCAATGTTGAGGTTTTCACCAGTAAGCCGACCCAAATCATCCGAGGGGACGCGCAAAATATCGACATCCATAACGCGAGCGGCATGCTCAATTGATGAATGTGCATCCGCGCTGCAGGCAAGCACCCAACGCTGGGGTCTAGAACCTCGTCGAGCGGCAGCATCATGGCGCGCTGCAACAAGGGCTGAGAGATTCCCCAACGTTCCACCTTGGACAAAAACTCCACCGGCATTATCGGGGAAGCCGGCCAAGTCTGCTAACCATCGCAATGCTTGGTTTTCGGCGAACACGGCCCCCGACCCTTCGAGCCACGATCCACCATAAACCGACGATGCTCCCACCACTAGGTCAAACAACGTTGACTCTTCAGTAGGCGCAGCCGGTATGAATGAAAGATTGCGTGGGTGATCTACCGAAATACATGCGCGCGATAGCACCTCATCGAAGAGTTCAAGGGCTCGCTCGCCGCCGATTCCATTGGTGGTAATTGTTTGGCCCACTGCGTCAAACAACTGGTCATAGCTTTGGGGTCCATCAAGGGGGACCGGATCCAATTTCATCCGATCCAATGCGTAGTCCAGGATCTGCTGGGCTAGGACTTCATTTTCTTCGCTGAAACCGTGCATCAATCCAGAGTAGGGCTACCTCAGCTGGGTTGCACCAAAATGGGTGCGGCGAGCAAGACGCGCGGATTTACTTCGATGGGGCCGACGAGGGGACTTGAACCCCTAACCCCCTGCTTACAAGGCAGGTGCGCTACCAATTGCGCCACGTCGGCTGGCGAACAAGGCCAGCGCAGCCGGCCCGGTTCGGGCAACAGTCTAGGCAACGCGCAGGCGTGCCCAAAAATCGCCTTAACTGGTGACTAAGTCCCCTTTCGCTCAGCTCAGTTCTGACGGCAGATTAGGACTCACGGGAAGCCACCTGAGTTTCCCAGAATGGGGGTTGGTGACATGAGCATTTCAACGATCAGCGGATCGCATGCCCCCACCGATGTACTCGACAGCGCATTGTGTCGTCGGGTTGAGCTCCAAGCCAGCGCTAAGGAATTTGCCCAAGCGCTGGCGGAGCCACATTGGGGGAATGAAGGGGTGTGGCTGGATGCAGTCAATGTTGCGCTGCGCGCTCTACGCCAAGATATTGAAGAGCACATTGCGGTAACGGAGAGCAGCGCTGGGTTACACAAAGAAATAATCACCGCGCAGCCGCGGCTTGCCAATAAGGTTCAGCACCTAGGTGCAGACCATGAAGTTCTGATGGATCGAACTTCATCAATGATCATCATGTCTGATCGGTCATTCAACGCACCGACTGAACAAGGTATTGCGGCGCTGCGCGATGAGGCACATTTAATCATTGAACTGCTTGCTCGCCATAGACAGCGTAGCGCCGATTTGCTCTACGAGGCCTACACCTTTGAAATAGGTGATGGCGACTAGGACAGGCGTCCTCTTCCCCTCTGGCCAAGCGACTTGTGCAAGACACTGCATGGGTCGTTTGGTCTATTACTGACGCTTTCGACTCAGTTCATGAATCATGATGCTCGTCGCCACGCTCGCATTCAAAGACTCAACTTCACGGGCCATCGGAATTGCCACCAGCTGATCGCAGGTTTCAGTAACTAGGCGCGTCAGCCCTTTGCCTTCAGATCCGACCACAATGACGACATCTTGATCTGGGTCTATATCAAGTTCGTCTAAGTTAATGGCGCCATTGACAGCAAGACCGAGAACAAAAAAACCAGCTTCCTTGAAATCTTCCAGCGAACGCGTCAGGTTCTTGGCCCGTGCCACCGGAACTCGCACCGCTGCACCGGCAGATGCCTTCCAGGCGCCAGCTGTCATTCCTGCTGATCGGCGCTCCGGGACCAAAACTCCGACTCCACCAAAGGCTGCCGTTGAACGCACGATGGCACCAAGGTTGCGCGGATCAGTGACACCATCGAGAGCAACCACCAATCCGCCAGTTTCTAGCTCCTGCGCAGCATCAATCAAATCCCCTGGTTGGGCATAGACGTACGGAGGCATTTGAAGAAGCAGGCCCTGGTGTGGTCCCCCATCGGCTAGTCGATCCAATTCGCCGCGTGGAGCTTCAAGTAAGGGCAAGCCACGGCTCGTTGCAATCTTGAGTGCCTCGCGCACCCTTTCATCGCCGTCAATACGTGATGCGACATAAAGGGCTGTCACCGGAACTGCAGCTCGAAGTGCTTCAACAACCGCGTTACGACCGAAAACGATTTCACTGGTGGTCTTGCGAGCGCCACCACCTGCACCGCGAGTTCCTCGACTGCTCGCACGCTTTTCCGCTGCGCGTTTTTGTCGGGATTTGCTATGACCCTTGCGCTCTGAGGCCTTCGGAGTTGGGCCTTTACCTTCAAGAGCTCGCTTACGTTTGCCACCTGAACCTGTCGTGGGCCCCTTCTTGCTGGTGCGAACCGCGCCACGGCGCTTGCTGTTGCCAGCCATTAGTTTGCCTTGTTCTCAAGGGACCAGCGCGGCCCCTGCGATGTGTCTTCAATAGCAATACCTGCCGCCGCGAGTTGATCGCGAATCAAATCGGCAGCCTGATAATCCTTGCGCTCACGAGCAGCCTTGCGTTGGTCCAGAGCAACCGCGACCAAAGCATCAATGGCCGAGCGCATATCGGAAGAGTTGCCACCCGCAGCGGCCCATGTTGAACTGAACGGGTCTACGCCCAAAATGGCCAACATAGCTCGAACGCTAGCGGCGGATGATCGAACTTCATCAAGCGAACCAGCAGCTAGGTGCTTGTTGCCCTCAGTAACACATTCATGCACCACAGCCAACGCTGCCGGAATGGAGAGGTCATCATCCATCGCTGCTGTGAACGTCTCGGGTATATCGCCCGGCTCAATGACGCCAACGCGTTCACTGGCTCTGTCTAAGAAGCCTTCAAGTCGCCTAAACCCAGTTCCGGCTTCCTGCATCGCTTCTTCAGAGAATTCGATCATGGATCGGTAGTGGGCAGAAACCAGGTAGTAACGCAATTCAATCGGGCGCACTCGTTGCACAACTTCGCTGACCAGAAGCGAGTTACCTAACGACTTACTCATCTTCTCGCCGGCAGTGGTTACCCAAGCGTTGTGCAACCAATAATGTGCAAAGCCATCGCCGGCAGCCTGGCTCTGGGCAATTTCATTTTCATGGTGCGGAAAAATCAAGTCCAGTCCGCCACCGTGAATATCAAACGTGGCACCAAGGTATTTCTCGGCCATAGCTGAACATTCGATGTGCCACCCAGGTCGTCCCGGACCCCACGGCGTATTCCAGTACGGCTCGTCGGTCTTGGCGCCCTTCCATAAGGCAAAGTCGTGCGGATCGAGCTTGGCGGTGTCCTCATCAGGGGAAGCCAACATGTCATCTAGGCGTTGACCGGACAGCGCGCCATATTTATCGAAGGACCGCACTTTGAAGTAAACATCTCCACCAGCTGCATAAGCATGGCCAGCATCAATAAGACGAGCAATCAGTTCAATCATTTCCGGAATATGACCAGTAGCCCGTGGTTCTACCGTGGGAGGTAAACATCCCAAGACGTCATAGGCCCGGTTGAAAGAGCGTTCCTCACGCTGAGCCAACAGCCAAAAGGGGACATCTTCGTGACCCGCGTTATGGATGATCTTGTCATCTACATCAGTGACGTTACGAACAAAGGTGACATCATTTCCATTGTGTTCAAGCCAACGACGCAAAACGTCAAAACACAAACCACTTCGGATGTGGCCAACATGTGGCGGCGCCTGCACGGTGGCGCCGCAGAGGTAGATACCCACCTTGCCGTCAGTAATGGGAACAAAATCTCGCACCGAGCGCGTAGCGGTGTCATATAGTCGAAGACTCACCGCTGAACCTTACCTAGTGCCAACATCACTGCGCGCCAGCAGGGACAAGCAATGCAGTGGCAATGGCCGCAACCCCTTCACCGCGACCAGTCAATCCCAAGCCATCGGTAGTGGTGGCTGAAAGGCCGACATCAGCACCGCCTAGCGCCTTTGACATCGCATCTTGAGCTTCGAGCCTTCGCTCTGCCATCCGTGGCGCATTGCCGATGACTTGAACAGCAACATTGCCAATGGCAAAACCAGCCTCTGTAACCAGTGAAAGCACATGGGCGAGCAACGAAGCCCCGGAGGCTCCTGACCACTTGGGGTCGTCAAGGCCAAAGATGGAGCCAAGGTCGCCCAACCCTGCGGCCGACAACAACGCATCACAGGCAGCATGAGCTGCAACATCGGCATCAGAATGACCATCAAGTCCTTGGGACTGATCGGGCCACTCAAGGCAGGCTAAAAACATCGATCGCCCAGTTACCAAGCGATGCACATCAACACCAATACCGGTACGAAACTGCGTCATCGAGATCCTGCTTCCCGCTGGTCGATTAATGCTTCAGCAAAGATGAGGTCTGTCGGATAGGTGATCTTGAATGCCTCAGGTGATCCATTGACCCCCACCACCTGCACACCTAAGGCTTCCACGAGCGATGCATCGTCTGTGGCAGCCACACCTACGCTCTGGTGAGCACGCACCAACACCTCACGAGTAAAACCCTGCGGTGTTTGGACCGAACGCAGACTGTTTCGATCCACAACCACTCCCAGCGACCCATCAACCTGCGAGCGAATCGTGTCCGTGACTTCAATGACCGGAACCACAGCAAGAGCGCCGTCCATCAACTGAGCAATAACGGCCTCCACCACTTCGGCCGGAACCAGCGCGCGAGCGGCATCGTGGACCAAAACGTGATCCACCCCAGCGTCCATACTGGCAAGCCCTAGTGCCACCGATTCTTGACGAGTAGCCCCACCGGCAACAACATTGACTTCAGTGCTCGACGGACCCGCGATCGGATCGTGCGCAATAAAGTCCTTCACCTCATCGACAGCATCTGAGCGCACGACAACAACGATGTGATCTATTAATTGATTGGCGCACAGGGTTCGCAAGGAGTACACAAAGAGCGGCAAGCCACGCACCATGCGCTGTGCTTTGGGATCACCAGGTCCTAAACGAAGACCAGAACCTGCTGCGGTGATGATGGCAGCGATCACCACATGCTCCTTACGAGCAACCTTAAGAAGCTAGAACCTCATCAAGGATTGCTTCTGCCTTGTCTTCGTTGGTCTTCTCAGCCAATGCGAGTTCAGAAACCAGAATCTGACGGGCCTTAGCCAACATACGCTTTTCGCCGGCACTCAAGCCTCGGTCTTGCTCACGACGCCATAGGTCACGAACAACTTCAGCAACCTTGATGACATCCCCAGAGGCCAGCTTCTCGAGATTTGCCTTGTAGCGGCGTGACCAGTTGGTGGGCTCTTCGGTGTAGGGCATCCGCAGGACATCAAATACTCGGTCCAGACCCTCTTGGCCTACAACATCTCGAACGCCGACCATGTCAACGTTGTCGGCAGGCACTCGTACGGTCAAGTCGCCCTGAGCCACCTTAAGTACCAGGTAGAGACGCTCCTCGCCCTTAATTGTGCGCTTTTCAACGGCTTCAATAAGAGCTGCACCGTGGTGCGGATAAACGACTGTGTCGCCGACCTTAAATGTCATGAGAGGCATGCCCCTTTCCAAGGAACCCCATCCTACCACCGCACTTTTGCTCCTCATGAGGTGCGCTTGAATTCGCCGTCAGGACGGGAGAATCACGGTTTTAGGACACGTAATCCCCCAGCAACTTTTCACAATTGAACATAGTTAGTCTTTAGCCACAACACTTTCCACCACCTACTTAATTTGGCTCGGAGTTCACGTGAATCGCACTTCTCGCACCTTGATCTGCTTTGTTATTGCAGCTGTTGCATGTGTAACTCTGAGCAGTTGCGCCGAATCAGATGTCAACAACTTCTCGCGGGCAGGCAATGGAACAAGCGCTGACAGCACACAAATCGGGCTCCGGAACGTGCTCATTGTCAGCAATGGTTCTAAGGCAGCGCTAGCCGGTGCTGTGGTCAATAAGACCGATCAAATTGACACTGTCACCTCGGTGAGCTTGGTCGATGCAACCGGAAAAGTCAGCAACCTGACCAACTCAACGTTGGTGGTAGGTCCACGTGGTGCTCAATATTTCGGAGCGCCCAATCCGGCCGGCAACCAAAGGCCAGCAATAGCGGTTGCATTCAAGGGCCAACCCGGCGGATTAGTCAAGCTGCTCTTCACCTTCACCAAGTCTGGCGATGTGGCCATTGAAGTGCCGGTGGTTCCGGCCCTTGGCGAATACACCGCAACGTTGGCCGGAGCAAAATAACAACTTCTGACTCGAAAAATGCGCACCAAGGGCTAGAGGTCGAACTTATAACCCAATCCTCGCACCGTTAATAGGTAGCGCGGCATCGACGGATCCTCTTCGATCTTCGCGCGCAATCGCTTGATGTGAACATCAAGGGTTTTTGTATCCCCCACATAATCGCTGCCCCACACACGGTCAATGAGTTGCCCACGGGTCAGCACGCGTCCAGCATTTCGCATGAGTAACTCCAGCAGGTCAAACTCCTTGAGCGGAAGTTTGACGGCCTTAGTTGACACCGTGACCGTGTGACGTTCTACGTCCATTCGCACCGGGCCAACTTCAATGACACCTTCATCACTTGTTTCCACTTCCCCGCCACGGCGAAGAACAGCTTTAACCCGGGCGAGCAATTCTCGACTCGAATAAGGCTTGGTCACATAGTCGTCGGCACCAATTTCTAGGCCGACCACTTTGTCCACTTCCGCATCCTTAGCGGTGAGCATGATGATCGGCACCGATGATTTGGCCCGAAGCGCTCGACACACTTCAGTTCCAGACAAGCCGGGCAACATCAGGTCTAACAGAACGAGATCGGCGCCATTGCGATCAAACTCTTCCAAGGCATCGGGCCCTGTGCTGGCAACGGCTACGTCATAACCTTCGCGACGCAACATGTATGACAAAGCCTCGCTAAAGGATTCTTCATCTTCAACGACTAAAAGCCTGGTCATGAGACCAACCTGATCCGCCCACGAGGCTTGTCATCAGGACCTGGATCCTTGGGATCCTGGCTGCCCTGCTGCAGAGGCGGTCCTGCAGTAGCTAGGTCTGCAGCATCAGCAGTGCGCGGCAATTTCAAGGTAAAGGTCGAACCCTCACCGGGCACGCTCCACACCGAAACCTCGCCACCATGGTTGGCCACCACGTGCTTAACAATGGACAGCCCCAAACCGGTGCCACCGGTAGCTCGCGAACGCGCTGGATCAACACGATAAAAGCGTTCGAAAATACGGTCCAAATCAGCTTCGGGAATTCCAATACCTTGGTCGGTGACGGCTACTTCAACCTGAGTCTCATCTGCTCGGCTCGTAATCACAACCCGCGTGCCTTCAGGGCTATAGGCAATAGCATTGACTAACAAATTGCTCAACGCGGTAACTAGTTGCTCGCGATCGCCATAAGCCGTCAGTCCTTCAGTGCCGGCAATATCAATCTGAACATGCCTGACACTTGCACTCATTCGAGTCAGATCAACCGCGTCTGAAATAACCGCGTCCATTGAGACTTCGTCAGGTTCTTGCAGCGGCCCTGAATCTTGAACTCGAGTCAGATCAAGAAGTTCCGAGATTAATTTTCCAAGTCGATTGGCTTCGTGGTTCATTCGTTGAGCAAAGCGCTTAATCGCCTCAGGGTCATCGGATGCCTCAGCAACTGCTTCGGCTAGGAGAGCTAAAGCCCCGGTTGGAGTCTTCAGCTCATGGCTGACGTTTGCGACAAAATCGCGGCGGATGGTATCCAGTCGTCGAGCTTCGGTGACGTCAACAGCAAGCAACAAGATGTATCCACGACTGAGCGGTGCGATGTGCACTTCAACGGTGCGTAAACCCTTCTCATCGCGAACAGCTGGGTCGCGAACAATTTCACGATCGCGCGGTCGCAAGTCTCGGCGAACTTTCATGATCGCATCGGTCAGCGTTGCTGGCACTACACGATCGGCCCGCACCAAACCCATAACGTGTGCTGCCCCACTTGCTCGAACAACCACATCATCTGGCCCGATCACAACTGATGGTGCATTCAATGCATCCAGAACTTCAATAAGCCCAGGAGCCAATTGGGATTCGCCAACGGGTTTGATGGGCGGATTCTTGGTTTGCTTGGCAGCGATGTACATACCAAATCCACCTGCGCCTAAGACGACTCCAAGCGCAGCGCCAACTCCGACACCAAGGGATGCGTCCATATCGCCCACCCTAGGTCAAGATCCTCAGACCATCGCTTCTCACCCTGCATTGATCAAGAAGGTTCCCCATTTATTCACTCAAGTAGCCACGAATGTTTACTCAAGCAGGCTCATGACTCTTGGCGGGGCTAAGATCAAGCCAGAAAACCCACTGGAGGCACCAATGAGGACCGCGTACCACGAGCGTCTTGATGGACTCGTTGAACAGTTGGGGCAAATGACCCGGCGCGTGGCCTCTGCGATGTCTCGAGCCAACAATGCCTTGCTTGACGCCGACATTGAAATGGCCGAAAAGGTCATCACATCAGACCACCGCATCGACGAATTACGTGAAGCTCTCGATGCCGAAGCGATCAGTATTTTGGCGTTGGAATCGCCCGTAGCCGGTGAACTTCGGTTGGTCGTAGCAGTCCTACGAATTTCCGCGACGTTGGAGCGCATGGGTGACCTAGCCGTCCACATCGCGAAGATTGCTCGGCTGCGCTACCCCGAATCCGCAATCCCAGCCGAACTTCGCGGCACGTTGCTTGAGATGGGTCAAATCGCTGAACTCGTTGTCCAAAAAGCCGGAAGCGCTTTGGTCTCTCGCGACGGCTCCCTGTTTGAGCAAATTGAAAAAGATGACGACCGAATGGATTCCCTACACCGCAAACTGTTTACTCTCTTACTTGACGACTCGTGGTCACACGGCGTCGAAGGCGCTATTGATGTCACGCTGATTAGCCGCTACTACGAACGCTTCGCAGACCATGCGGTCTCGGTAGCTCGTCGAGTGTCCAACGATTTTTAAGGCATTAGCCTTCTTACCGACCTTGGTTGGCGACTGCACTGATAGCCGTTTGAGCCGCGGCCGGATCCAGATAAGCCCCACCAGGAACTAATGGTTCCAGTTTTTCATTGAGTTGATACACAAGCGGAATGCCGGTTGGAATGTTTAAACCAGCAATGTCCTCATCCGAGATTGAATCCAGCTGCTTGACCAAGGCCCGCAAGGAATTTCCGTGAGCGGCAATCATGGTGACTTTCCCGGCCAGGAGGTCAGGGGCAATGGCTTGATCCCAATATGGCTTAAGCCGAACGATGACATCCTTTAAACACTCTGCAGCTGGGACTTGGCCCGGGTCAAGATCTGCGTAGCGAACATCATGGGTTTGGGCGAACTCATTGTCGGGATCAATCGGCGGCGGCGGCACATCAAAGGAACGGCGCCACAACATGAACTGATCTTCGCCAAATTGGTCCAACGTTTGTTTCTTATCCATCCCCTGCAACGCACCGTAGTGACGCTCATTGAGCCTCCACGTGCGGCTAACACCGATCCAACTGCGGTCACACTCTTCAAGGGCGAGGTTCGCAGTGCGAATCGCACGCTTTAGCAATGAGGTATGCAAAACCTCCGGCAATACTCCAGCATCTTTCAAAAGCTGGCCGGCTCGATGGCCCTCGAGAACTCCCTTTTCGGTGAGATCGACATCTACCCAACCGGTAAACAGATTTTTCTCATTCCAGGCGCTTTCGCCGTGGCGTAACAAAATCAAGGTGGCTGCAGGCTGTGTCATGTTGTCCATTCTCGCAGAGGCTTCAAGCACGCACTAATCAGTTCTCAATCTCGATATCTACATCAAGATTAAGCAGGGTTCGAAACGCCTCAAGACTGTCAGTGGGCTGGCCTTGTGCCTGACGCCACTGCCACTCTTTTCGGATTGATGACTCAAAACCGGTAGCCAAGATCCGATCAAAAATCGAATCTGCCGCTGATGCCACTGATCCCAGCAGGCCATCAATGAGATCAGAGGTCACTACGTCCGTACGCACTCGGCCAACAAGGTAAATATCGCCTAAACGATCAAGAGCAAAAGCAATACCTGAAAGTCGAGGGTTCTGCTGCAATATGCGCCGGTAGACCTCTTCATGATTTTCATCTGGTTTACGGGCAACAAATGCATTGACCGAGACGGTGTGTTGGCCAACGACAAAAGCACACGGCGTGGACAACTTGTGCTCGCCCGGAAGTGCAACGACAAAGGCGTTACCTTCTGGTTGTTCAAAGGCCAGCCCTGCCTGGTCTAGTACTTCGCGTACTACCCCAAGAGCTTGCTGTTGGTTCGCGGTTAAGTCCACCCAAACAATCTAGTGCGAGAAGAACTCAAAGTCGCCGTTGAGTAAGCACTTACGCGTGATTTACACTCACCAACGCAAGCGAATGCGCCGCTGAACTGTAAACCTGGAGCATCGCAGCAGCGGTGGCTGACCAACCAAATTGCTGGGCTTGGCGCAGCGCACCACGGCTTAAGGCTTGGCGCTCAAGATCATTGTCGAGTAAACGCCCAATCGCCTCTGCGTAATCCAAAGGATCATGCCCTGGAACTAACAAGCCAGATACCTCATGCGAGACCGCAGTACGCAAGCCACCAACAGCGGCAGCAACCACGGGGGTTCCGCAGGCCTGAGCTTCAATGGCCACCAAGCCAAAGGACTCGTTGTACGAGGGCACAACCACTACATCAGCTGCGCGATACCAATTGGCCAAATCGTCTTGATGCACTGGCGGGGCAAAACGAACGTTGTCAGAAATGCGCAGCGAATCTGCTAAACCCTGAAGGTGATTAGGGAAGTGGCTATCGGCTCCAGAGGGTCCGCCCACCACAGCAACGGTCAGGTTTTGACGACGTTGCGGATTGCGCTGTACCAAACGCGCAATGGCTCTGAGTAACACGTCAGGTGCCTTGAGGGGTTGGATGCGACCAACGAATAGGACAACATCACCGTGCAGCGGCAACCCCAATTTCGCTCGCGCTTGATCTCTATTACCTGGTCGAAAACGATCAAGGTCCACGCCAGGGGCAACTACGGCTACTTGTTCTTGCGTTGCTCCATAAAGATCAATAAGTTGCTGCGCTTCATCGTTGGTGTTTGCAACCAAGCGGTCCGATGCTTCAACGACCTGCACCTCGCCAATTTCTCGAGCATTTGGTTCGGGAACATCGCCTTCAGCAAGTGCGAGGTTCTTAACTTTTGCCATGGTGTGCATGGAATGCACCAGCGGAACTCCCCAGCGCTCCTTGGCTAACCAGCCCACTTGGCCACTGAGCCAATAGTGGGAGTGAATGACGTCGTAATGACCGCGCTCAACGGCCGCTTCAGCTCGCAGGACTCCGGAGGTCAGCGCGCACAACTGTGAGGGCAGGTCTTCCTTATTCATGCCTTGAAATGGGCCGGCCGTTACATGGCGAACTGTGACGCCATCACTAATTTGGACAACGGGGGCTAAGTCACTCGAAGTCGCCCGAGTAAATATCTCTACCTCAGTGCCCATGGCTGCAAGTCGTCTGGACAATTCCACGACATAGACATTCATGCCACCGGCATCGCCCACACCGGGTTGATCAAGTGGGGAGGAGTGGACCGAAAGCATGGCAACCCGCTTAGGGGTTGGGCGCACAGGAGATACGCCGGAAAAATCCATGCCTTTAGTGTGCCCTACGTGAGCGGGTACTACCAACCCGTGGCTGAACCTGACCCTGAACCACCTCGCGGCCCACCACCGAGATCACGCAGGGCCGGGCGCACATCAACCGCATATACCAAGGCCGCCACGATTCCGATCAAATTAATGATGCCGATCGGCGAAGAGTTAATGAAATTCCACACGCTGGCAATTCCCAAGATCACCAACCAGAAGACCTTGGTCTGCTTTCCCGCGGCTGGAAACAACTCGGCGCGACGAGTCAGGCAATCAATAAAAGTAAAGACCTTGAAGATCAAGGTAACAAGACCGATGATGCCAATCAGGGAGTTAAGCGCTGAGAAGACCACACATGAAGGATACGGAAAATCTCGTAAACTGGATTGCGGCTCGCGACTAACTAATACCCAATTCGCTCAAAAGTGAGCGCACCCGCTGCTCAATGTCATCAACAATGGCCCGCACCTTTTCAACGCTTTGATTATGTGGATCCTCAACTTCCCAATCGAGGTAGCGCTTGCCAGGGAAATAAGGGCACTCTTCCCCACAGCCCATCGTGACCACCACATCCGCGGACTTAACCATCGCCTCATCAAAGGCCTTGGGCACCTCTTCAACACCTAAACCGCGTTCGGCTAAGACCTGACGAACTTCCTCGTGCACCTTCTCTGCCGGTTCTGATCCCCCTGAAAGCACAAGGACCTTGTCCCCGGCAAGGTGTCGCATGATGGATGCTGCCGCTTGTGAGCGACCAGCATTCTTTCGACAGGCCACCAAAATAGTCGGTCTCGCGTTGGGAATTTGGTCAGTCATTGGTCTTCTCCGGTGCGGGCGCTAGGACCAGCAATAGTCCAACCGCCAAGACAGCGCCAACGCATTGCGCGATGACAAAAGGGGTAACGCTTGATGGTGCGATCCCGGCAAATGAATTGCTGAAGGCACGCCCGATCGTCACGGCCGGGTTGGCAAAAGAGGTTGAACTGGTGAACCAGTACGCAGCCGTGATGTAACCGGCAACGGCTGCCGGTACAGCAAGTGGATGTTCGCCCGCTCGACCTGTTCGAACCAGCAAGAAGATCACAAGTACTAGGCCCAGGGTTGCTACAACCTCTGCGAAGTAGATGTTCGCACCGCTTCGATCCTTCGTCGAAAACTCAAGTGCCGCGCGCGCGAACATTGCATTCGCGATGACAGCTCCGCAGATGGCGCCAAGAATTTGCGCCGGGATGTAGGCGGTTGCATCGGCCCACGGTCGGCGTTTGAAGAAGCAGTCCACGACAGTCACCACTGGGTTAAGGTGCGCGCCACTGATCGGTGCGAAGGTGACGATGATGGCAAACAGGGCCCCTGCTGTGGCAATGGTGTTTTCAAGAAGTTGCAAGCCCACGTCGTTGGGGCTCAAGGTTTGTGCGGCAATTCCAGAACCAACCACGGCGGCAACAAGGAATGCGGTTGCGACGAATTCGGCTAGTGCGCGGCGGGCCAACGGCAACTGAGCCGACACGAATTCTCCTTAAGTAAACGAAGCTCCAGATTCAGCAGCCACTCGACGCCCAATTTCAGCTGCAAGTCCATCAGCTACCTGCTGCACTCTTCGACGTAGTTTAGATACGTGCTCTTCATGACGACGCAACAAATCAATCGCGTTTACCAACTGTTCATCATCAAGAACAGTCACATCGCTCATGCGGACATCGGAAACAACACGTTCAACAACCCGGCGGTGTTCATCCACGCGAGAAGGCTCAGCACTGATGTGCCTACCGCTTCCAGTGGTAGTTGCATTGTCGTCTGCCAAAATGCTGGCCAGCTGATCAACAATTGAACCTTGCGCACCAGTGGCTCGACGATGCTGCTCGGCTTCAGCAATATCAATACGGCCTTGGATCAATCGACGAACATAAGACAGGTCAACTTCTTCTTGCTCAGCGTCCACCCGCTTGGCGCTGAGGGTTTCAAGGTCCGCAGTGGCTAAATCAGCCAAGAAATCATCAGCCAGGACGCGGTCTACCCGACGGCGACCACCGCTCATTGGTGCGGTCATGTGACCTCCCTGCCCATGTCTGTAGGCACATCGTGTCACGCCTGAGCCCGCTCAGCGGCCCACGGGACCCAGATTGCCCATATTTCGCCTAGGAAGGGCCAGAAAAGGACCCATCTGGGCGCTCAATCTTTTTCCTATTTCTGCCGAAGAGAGCTCATGGGGAGTTTGTCCCCAGATTCAGGTATGGCCGGGAAGGAAGGTAGTTATGAGTCAACACTCCAGTCTGCCTGATTCCCCCACCGCTTTAGAAACCTTGCTTTTGGATTTGGCCACGCAGGATGCAACCGGATCCTTGACCGTGACCGACCTGTCCAATGACATGGCCACGATGTGGCTGCGGGACGGTCGCCTTTACACGATTTCGGTGCCAGGTCGTCGCGCGCTCCTTGGCGCCCGAATGGTTTCATCGGGAGTTTTAACTACGCAAGCCCTCGGGGAAGCTCTTGAAGTGCAGCGCACTGAACTTCAAGGGTGGAGGCTTGGCGAGTTACTCGTACACCTTGGTTATGTCAACCATGAAGTCATCGATGACTTTATTGGCGAACAACTCCACGACATGTTGGACAGCGTAATCGACTGGAGTGTTACCACCTCAGAATTTCGTAACGGCGATCGCACGCGCCACGACGTTCAGTCCCAAGATCTTGTGCAATTGCTCAAGAGAGTGCGCGAGCGTCGCAAGCGATGGACTAAGGCCCTGTCCTATTTAGGTTCTGAAGACGTGGTCGCACGACTAGTTGCAGAGGTCGCTGATCGGGCTCAAACATTGACACACCAACAATGGGCGATCCTTTGTAAAATTGATGGACACCACACAGTGGTTGATTTGGCCGACGAGTGTGGATTTACCACCCTTGAAGCCGCCGAACTTCTCGTGAGCTTGATCAAGGAAAACCTTGCCACCATCACATCCGAGGACACCATCGCCGGACCGGCGATCCTTGCTCCACCGGTCATCGTGCTTGATCAGTTGCCCAAGCCCGTTGAGCTCGACCAGGACATTGTGCCCGATGAGCCAGTCGTGGTCGTAGAACCAGTGGTCGTAGAACCAGCCGTCACAGAACCCGTCGTTGCCGAGCAGATCTTTACCGAAGTAGTCATTGCAGAACCCGTGGTCGCAGAACCCGTCGTTGCCGAGCAGATCTTTACCGAAGTAGTCATTGCTGAACCAGAGATTGTTCACACCACTGTGTTCGAGCCTGTCGCAGCTGAACCCACCCACGTGTTTACTGATTTCGCAGACACCGAACTCGAACCTGTCGTCTTCATTGAACCGGCACAACCGACCGTGGTTCATGTACCTGTCGAATCAGCACCCACTCCTGAAGAAATCCACGAGTCTCGCTTTGAGCTGACTTCGCTGCTGACAGTGCTTAATCGTGAAGCTGATTCGGTCGCTGATGCACCTGCGATTAAAGCAGCCGAACTAGCCCCTGAACCGTCGGTGCCCGTATCCACTCCGTCTACTACCCCAACCGAATTTTTTTCCCGAAACATTGACAGTGCAGCACTGATGCGCGAACTCTCCAGCCTGTCTCGCCTGCAAGAAGAGGCGCCGGCCAAGAGTGAAAGCGCATCCTCATCCGCGCAATCAGCTCCTCGAACTGCGAGTCCGGTGGATCCAAAAAAGAAGCGCGGGCTCTTTACCCGCTAACCCATTGATGCTCACCAACAGTGGCTAGGCCCCGCCGCCACGAAGGACAGCAAGCAAGGTGCGCAGCAAGATTGCTACATCCAGCGATAGCGACCAGTTCTCAACGTAATAAAGGTCAAGGCGCACGGCCTCTTCCCATGACTGCTCTTGACGACCACTGACTTGCCACAATCCAGTAATTCCTGGCCGCACCAGCATCCGTCGACGCTCATCTCCTTGAAAGGCGTCGCCTGCAACAGCAAGCGGGCGCGGACCAACCAATGACATCGATCCGCCGAGCACGTTAATCAGTTGTGGAAGTTCATCAATAGATGAGCGTCGCAGGAATCGACCCACTGGTGTGATGCGAGGGTCATCCTTAATTTTGAAAAGCAAACCATCTGCTTCGTTGCTCGAAGCCACCGATGCAAGACGCTGTGGTGCATCTTCATACATCGAGCGGAATTTCCAACAGAAGAACTCATCCCCGCTTCGCCCAATGCGAGCCTGCTTGAACAACACTGGGCCCGAGCTCGTCAGGGCAACAACGATGGCCGCAACGAGCAAGATGGGCGAGAGGACTACAAGGCCGAAAATGCTGCCAACCAAGTCAACTGCACGCTTGACGACGCGGCGACCCCCCGTGAATTGCGGCTCATCCACGTAGATGAGTGGAAGTCCAGAAACCGGACGCATCGTAATTCGAGGTCCGGCAACATCTGCGATAGCTGGCGCGATGACTAAATCAATATCGGTGCCTTCAAGGGCCCAAGCGATCCGGCGCACTCCCTCAGACCTGATTGACATACCCGCGGTTATCGCCACGGTGTCTGCTGCGCATGCGCGAGCTGCGCTAACAATGTCGTCAACGGTTCCGGTGACTGGGATATCTCCAGAGGCCTCATTGGGGCTCGTGGCGCACATTCCAATAACGGCGAAACCCGCGTGCGCATCTTGACGCATCTGTCGAGCCAATTCGTCCACACCAGAGGCGTCCCCAACGGCAAGCACCCGATTCAAATTCAGACCTTGACGGCGTGAGGACTGCAGGCGTAGGCGAAACATAAAGCGGACGATCACGAGCAAAGCAAAACCAAGCGGCAATGCCACCGCAATGAACCCGCGCGCAACTTCGACCTTAAAGAGGTAAGAAACGATGGCCACTGCACCAAAGATTCGGAAGGTGGCCGAAGTAACGCGCCTGAATTCCTCGGTGCCAATCCCCAGCATTCGCGTTTCATACACGCGGCTGTAAGCCAAGGTTGCGAGCCAGGCGCCCCACAACAGGGCGGCCACCGCGCCGTAACTGACAGCAGACACATCGCCGATCGAGCCGAAGCGCACGTAATAAGCCAAAACCATAGAAAAGCCAACAACGACCGCGTCGGCAAGCACAAGTTCAACGGCCCGGGCCCGTTGCCATGATTGAGTGGACTCAGATTCGCGTACTCTTGGCGCACCACTGCTCGTCGGATCCACCGGCCTATCTTCCCACCCCTTGGCCATCTAAGGGGTGGCAGTGCCACAACTTTTGGAGTACTCATGCCAAGCCCACAGACGCCCTCGGTGCCTGTGCTTGCGTGCGCAGGTGTTCCCATCGCAGCGCTAGAGATGCAACAGGCAGTGACGTGGTGCATTGAACAGGCTCAAAACCTCACACCCAACACAACCGGTTTTGACGTTCACCTCTGCAATGCATACACCTTGGCTCTGGCTGATGGTGACCACGAATTTCGTGCACTGCTGAATCGATCTTCGCTCAACTTAGCTGATGGCACACCGGTGGTGTGGGCAAATCGACTCCTGCACTCGCAGGCTAACCCACCACGAACTCGCGTGCGCGGTCCCAGTTTGTTCGTCAATGTCTTGGCCGCAGGACAAACCAACCGGATCAAACACTTTCTCCTTGGCTCAACGATTGAGACTTTGGACGCGATGAAGATCGAGATCTCGCAGCGTTTTCCTGACGCGCTCATTGTCGGCACTGACTCTCCGCCGTTTAGGGAACTCAATGCCGCTGAGCGCACCCAGCAACTCGAACGAATCAAGGAAAGCGGCGCACAGATCGTTTGGGTTGGGCTTGGAACCCCTAAACAAGATCACGAGGCTGCTTACTTGGCAGAAAATTTGCCAGTGGTCGCTATCGCAGTGGGAGCAGCCTTCGACTTCATCGCTGGCACCGTTGCTGAGGCACCCCAGTGGATGCAAAACAGCGGCACCGAATGGCTTCATCGCTTCTCCCAAGAACCTGGACGGCTTTGGCAGCGATATCTCGTCGGTGGCCCTGCCTTCATCAAGGCAGTTATCACTCGGCGGGAGCTATGAAAGTTCTCATCGTGCATAACCGGTACCGCAGTGCGATTCCCTCCGGTGAAAACTCTGTCGTTGATGCTGAAATTGCCACCTTGCAATCCAGCAACGTGGACGTAGTGTCCTACTTTCGTTCAAGTGATGAAATCGCACAGATGTCACAGTTGCAAAAAGTCAGCGTTGCATTTGGTCCGATTCGCTCAGGACAAGGGGTCCGTGAATTCTCTGAGCTCCTTGAATCGGAAAAACCCGACGTAGTTCACATCCACAATGTCTACCCGCTCATTAGTCCATGGATTATCCGCCTCGCACACACAGCTGGCATTCCGATCGTAATGACGGTGCATAACTTCAGGCTAGATTGTGTGGCTGGGACTTACCTTCGTGATGGCCATGTATGCACGGATTGCACTAGCACGAAATTTGCAATGCCAGCTATTACGCACGGGTGCTACCGCGACTCAAAGATTCAATCAATTCCGATGGTTGTGAGCCGGAGCCTCCATCGCTCGACATGGCAACTAGTTGATCAATTCATCGCCCTTACTGGATTTCATCAAGACTTCCTCATCCGAATGGGAATTAGTCCTGACCGCATCGTGGTTCGCCCAACCAGCGTCAAGGATCCTGGCCAAACACCCTCACCTGGCACAGATGTGCTCTTTGTCGGACGGCTGGGTGCGGAAAAAGGCGTTGATGTTCTGCTGGAAGCTTGGCGAATCTCTGGTGCTCTCGAAACTGGAAGGCGCTTACACCTGGTAGGTGATGGCGAACTGCGTCCAGCAGTAGATCGAGCCGCACGGGCTGATTCATCCATCGTTGTCCATGGCATGCAGGACTCGCAGCATGTTGCCGAGCTCATGGATGAGTGTGGACCAGTGGTGATTCCGTCTACGTGCTTTGAAGGCCTTCCGCTTGTTTTGGCTGAGGCCATTGCGCGTGGGCGACCGGTCATTGCCAGCGACATTGGCGGCCTGGGACAAACCGTGACAGCTGAAATCGGGTGGAAAGTGCCTGCTTCAAATGCAGTCGCCCTGGCATCGACTATTGCGTCTTTGACTGACGAGCAGATCTTTCACAAGGGAGCGGCTGCTCGAGCACGTTTCCTCAAGGAATTTGATCAAACGGTAACAACTCCGCAATTGATCGAGATTTACACCGAGCTCACCGACAAATAGTTGCTACTTGCGAGCGATGCTGCGCCAACTTTTTGCTGCAAAATGTCTCACGCGAGCAGAAACTGCTAAACCGGTAGTGATTGCAGCATCTAACGCATCATTTCCCTGAACTAAAACCGCGTGATCCTTACGCATCTGTCGGCTGGTCCGGATGAAGTAATCCGGGGCGACATCCTTTGATACTCCACCGAGCAAGAAATCGCCCAACATGTGGGGAATCGGCATCGGCGGGCTTATTTCCGCAGCACGCAGCATGTACTCCTGATCCGCGGCATAGCCGAATTGGGGTCGGTAGTGACCGAGTTGTTGAACCATTGGTTGGGTAAAGAAAGCTGACTGATGCCCGATGAAGCGCAATCCCATGCGCAGGTCATTCATGGAAAACTTCGGCGTGAAGTGGATGCCTTCAACTGCACCTGACTCATCGATATAACGCATCACACCGTAGGCCCACTGCCATTGATGATCACGTTGATTTTGCTCAACAATGCCAAGCACCTGGGGCGTTGAGAAAGTATCCGCAGCATTGAGAAATACCACGATGTCTCCGGTTGAGCGATCAATACCCTTATTCATGGCTTCATAAATTCCGCCATCCGGACCAGATTCCCAATCCACTCGTTCGTCAGCTAGCGATTGCAACCACTCAACGCTTCCATCTGAACTACCGCCATCAACAACCAGCCAGCGCCAACTATCAAAATCCTGACCACTGACCGATTCCCAAGTGCGCTTCAAGCCTTCAAGGTTGTTCCACGTGATGGTGAGCACGTCAAAACGCCGGGGTACTCCGGTGCTCGCCTCAGACATCAACAACTCCCATCGCGGTCAAGGAACATCAGGGTAGTCCTCAGGCCCCTAGCCACACCGGCCAAGTTGACCCTTATCTTCCATCTGCTGCCTCAACTCTCCTACATTTAGTCCATGACCTCCGCTCAGGCTGGAGCCCCGCGCTTCAGCATCATCACGATCGGCTTCAACGACCTACCCGGGCTCAAAGTTGCTGCCGCTTCGATCGATGCACAAACCTTTCGAGACCTTGAATGGATTGTCAGCGACGGCGGAAGCACAGATGGAAGCGTTGAGTGGTTGCAGTCGCAAGATTTGCCCTATTTGGATTTCATTTCTGAACCGGACAACGGTATCCAAGATGCCTACAACAAGGGAATCGCGCGAGCTACCGGCGAGATCTTGGTGTTCATTAATTCCGGCGACATGTTCGCCAGCAACGAGACCTTGGCTCTGGTTGATCAGGACCAGAAGATGCGTGGATGGTCGTGGGCCTACGGAGCCATGAATGTCGTGGATAGCGAACGCAACGTTATTGATGTGAATAACTGGCGGAACTTCAGTACCTGGCAGTTGCGCATGGGGTTGCACTCCATCGGACACCAAAGTGCCTTTTTCACCCGCGACTTGGTGGCAAAGGTTGGCCTCTATCGATCCGAGGTAGGTGTGCAATCCGACCAGGACTTTATGTTGCGGGCCGCTGACTTGGCCGAACCTGCTTACATTGATGAAGTTCTGGCCCTCCTTGAAACCGGTGGCGTATCTTCCGGGCTTGCACCCGACGCCTTCGTTCGCAAGGCCCAAATGATCAGACAGCTCGACGATCGCCTGGTGTGGGGAAGCAATCTGGTTGACGGGCTAATCACCTCGGCATTGGCTGCAACCAAGCGGATCCGTCATCGCGTTTGGCTACTGCGTGGTGGAGGAACATCCTGAATCCCACCGTCTCGATCATCATGACCGCCTTTAACGCTGCCCCCACAATCAATTCGGCAGTCAATTCGGTGCTGAGCCAGTCCTTTGATGACCTTCAGGTCATCGTGCTTGACGATGGCTCAACAGATGCCACTGCGAACAGCATTCAAGGAATTACTGATACTCGGCTGACAGTTATCCCAGCTGCACACCGTGGTCGAAGTGCGGCTCTGAATGCGGCTATCGCGGCAAGCACTGGAACTTTCATTGCGCTCAATGACGCTGATGATGAATCACTGCCGGATCGGATCGCCTTGCAAGTTGCCTTCCTAAGCGATCACCCTGACGTTGATGTCGTCAGCGGAGCGATGAGTGCCACTGAGGGCAACAGGCATTGGATTCTGACCTACCCAACCGAGAATCACATGATTCACGATGAACTTGACAGGGGAAGAATGCCTATTGCAAACGCATGTGTGATGTTTCGACGCCAATGGTTTGACAGCACCGGTGGTTTTAGCACTGAGCTGAAGCGACTAGAAGATTTCGATCTTTACTACCGAGAGCGTTCACGAACCACCTTCGGCGCAGTACCAGAACCCATTCTGAGGTATCGATTCCGCACATTTTCTCGGAAACAATGGGTCGCCGAAGAAAATCAGCGACTAACGATCGTGGGTACATCAGCTAAAGCACCAATCCTGGGCTACCTGAGATATCGCCTTGCGGTGTTCAGCCAAAAGCGGGGGTTGGGTTTAACCAAGCGCTAGTTAGACCTCACATGTACAAAGTGACGCCAAGGCTTAAAACCCAAAGCACGCCTAGCGCCAACAATGTTGGATTCCGCAAAATTGCTGTTTCTGGTTCGTCACCCTTACCGCTGTCTACGATCAGTGCATAAACCAAAAGGCCCAACGTGAACGGGATCAGGGAAATTAACGTCGCCGACGTTGAGGCTCGGGGAACGGTGATCACCCACAGTCCGTAGACCATCACTGTTACTGCAGCAGCAACTGTCCAAACAAACCGCAAATAAGTCGGCGTGTAAGCCAGTAGCGTGCTTCTGGTCTGGCCAATCGTTTGACCTTCAGCTTCTAAATTGACAAGTTCGGAATATCGCTTACCGGCAACGACAAATAGTGATCCAAAACCGGCCACCAGCAAGAACCAGTCACTAATTGTGATGCCCGTTGCCGCGCCACCAGCTAGCGCCCGCAAAAGGAAACCACTAGCCACCACCGCAAGGTCAATCACAGGCAGGTTCTTCAACCAAAATACATAGAGCACTTGAATCACCAGGTAGGTGACAATCACCCAGACAAGTGCAGGCCTTGCAAGTGTTGCTAATCCAATTGATAACACCAAGGCCACAACAGCCACGACAATGGCAAGGCTCGGGGGAACTTGGCCAGCTGCGATCGGTCGATTCTTCTTAACCGGGTGTAACCGGTCCTTGTCAGCATCGCGTAGATCATTGAGCAGATAAACAGCACTAGCTGCCAAACAAAACGACACGAAAGCTATCGCCACGTCCGCTAGGACGGACTTTTCAAAAAGGCGTCCAGCCGCGAAGGGGGCAGCCACCACCAGAACGTTCTTTGCCCACTGCTTCGGACGAAGCGCTCGGATCAAAGCGGGTGCGGCCACGCCTCTAGAGTAGGGGGGTGAGTACAGGTAGCCCCTCAGATTCGGCCAATCGCCCCACGGTCTTAACCGGATGGGGACGAACGAGCCCTTCGTCCGCCTATCTAGTACCAGTCAACGACGAAGCTGGGGCCATCGATGATGTGCTCAATGTCAAAGAGCGTGGGGTTTTGGCCCGCGGCCTCGGTCGCAGTTACGGCGACAGCGCTCAAAATGCCGGTGGGCTAGTGCTCGATATGACTGGCTTTAATCAGGTACTCAGTTTTGATTCAATCACCGGCATCGTCGATGTTGAGGCTGGCATCTCTATTGACTCCCTGATCAGCCTCTTCTTGCCGCAAGGATGGTTTGTTCCGGTAACGCCAGGGACGCGGCTCGTCACGGTCGGTGGAGCTATCGCGGCAGATATTCACGGCAAAAACCATCACATCGCCGGATCCTTCGGCAATCACATCCTTAGCTTGGATTTACTGTTTGCCGACGGCCAGGTACGAACCCTCTCGCCCCATCAGGATCCGGAGAAATTCTGGGCCACCGTTGGTGGAATGGGACTAACCGGTGTGATTCTTCGAGCTCGGGTGCAGCTCACCAAGGTTGCTTCGTCGTCTATAAATGTAGAAACTAAGCGGGCAAACAATCTTGATGAACTGATGAGTTTTCAAATTGACCTGGAAAACAAGCACCCCTATTGCGTTGCATGGATCGACTGCCTCAGTAAGAACGAGAGGCTTGGTCGAGGAGTAATTACTGCCGGCGGGTTCGCCGAAATATCAGATCTTCCACATAAGCAAGGCTTGGACCCCTTGAGTTATGAACCCGCCAAGCCGATTTCCGCGCCAAGCATGGCTCCGTCTGGATTGTTGAACAGGTGGTCGGTGGCTGCTTTCAATGAAGGATGGTTCCGAAAGGCTCCCAAACACCGCGAAAATGAAATCCAGTCGATGGCCACATTTTTCCACCCACTTGATGGTGTGGCCGGGTGGAATGCCCTCTACGGACGCGCCGGATTTATCCAATATCAATTTGTCGTTCCCGAACATTCAGCTGAAGTCGTACGCACCGCAATAGAAAAACTCTCTGGAATCGGTGCTGCTTCTTTCTTAGCTGTACTTAAGCGATTCGGCGCGGCTAATCCAGCTCCGATGTCTTTCCCAATGCCCGGCTGGACCTTGGCATTAGACATTCCGACCGGCATCGTTGGGCTTTCACGAGTCCTCGATGACCTTGACGAACTTGTGGCCAGCGCGGGTGGCCGCGTTTACTTAGCGAAAGATTCGCGAATGCGGCCCGAATTGCTGCCCACCATGTATCCCCGCATTGGAGAATGGAACCACACTCGCGATGTGATGGACCCGCAACATCGCTTCGCCTCTGATCAAGCCAGGAGACTAAACCGATGATTGATGCACTTGGACATCCGCAGTCGGTATTGCTCGCCGGCGGAACCAGTGAAATTGGGTTGGCCATTGTTGACGCGCTGATTGGCCCGCGCACCCAGCGAATCGCATTGGCAGGACGCGATCAGGGCGCCATGACATCGACCGCTGCCACGCTTGAGACTCCAGGCAGATCCGTTTCGATCGTCCACCTTGATGTGGAAGAAATGGGTCAGCAAGAGGTAGCACTAGATGCGATCTTTTCTGATGGCGATATAGATATCGCCGTGATGGCCATTGGTGTTCTGGGAAATCAAAGCCTCAATGAGGTCAACATCGATCAAGCTATGAGCGTTATCCGGATTAACTCGACAGATTCCATTGAGCTGACCTTCCGTATTTTCCAACGAATGGCCAATCAAGGTCATGGGACGCTCGTTGTGATCAGTTCCATTGCTGCGGTGCGTCCAAGGCGAGCTAACTTTATCTATGGCGCCGGCAAAGCCGGACTTGATGCATTCACACAGGGACTCATTGAACTCGGTAACGAGGTCGGGGTGAAGGTAATTTTGGTTCGACCAGGTTTTGTACGGACCAAGATGACCGCTGACCTTGAGGAAGCCCCGTTTACTGTGAATCCAAGCGACGTGGCTAATGACACTATCGATGCCATTCGCAAGGGACGATCAATCATCTACAGCCCGGCCCAAGTGGGCGCTGTAGCTCTTGCGCTGCGAAATCTTCCACGCCCGTTGCTTCGAAAATTGCCACGCTAAATCATGCGTAGGTCCCTATGAACGAATCACTGTCCCCGGACTTGACCGGATCGGGAAAGTTATTTAGTAGTGCTGCGCAATCTTTTGGTGCTCGCGCTTTTACTTTGCCTGTGATCGCGATCGCCGGTTTGCTTCTCACGCGTCTGGTAGTCAGCAACGTTGGCGAAGCGGGCTATGCCACGTACGCACTCATTGTCGGGCTGGTTGCTTTAGTTCCGTTCTTGGATTTAGGCATCGGTGCCGCGGTTACGGATGCGGTATCGCGACGCGACAGTTCGCCAGCAGGCGATGTGGCCTCTGTTATCCACCGCAGTGTGCGCATCCTTGGCTTGTTGGCATTAGGGGTCATCGCGGTTTCGTGGATCTTTGCCGGGC
>Ga0194055_10000622_pt1 | contig 28699 bp, 24 predicted proteins | sample SepL449m_MetaG_FD_155482 | JGI IMG/M metagenome (GOLD analysis project Ga0194055, IMG submission 155482) | Anoxic zone freshwater microbial communities from boreal shield lake in IISD Experimental Lakes Area, Ontario, Canada - Sep2016-L442-9m | ecosystem: Environmental > Aquatic > Freshwater >... | reverse complement strand
CACCCCGTCCGCACCCCACTGCTCGTCATGCTCCCCGAAAAAATCAAGATGACATTTTTGCCAAGACTGGAAATCTGGGCCTCAACTTGCGCCCGCGCTCCGTTGCCGATCCCCACCATCGCAATCACCGCCCCCACCCCAATAATGATTCCCAACATCGTCAGGCCGCTCCTCATTTTATTTCGAAAAAGTGCTCGAAGGGCGATTCGAAAAACGGCGCTGATGGTCATCGGGCGGTTGAACTATTGGAGGTTTCAGCGTCCATTCGGCGGAGTTCATCCCCAGCGAAGACTCGATCCATTACCGCCACATCTGAAAGTATCACTCCGTCGCGCATCACGATGTTCCGCTTGGTGTAACGGGCAATATCCGCCTCGTGGGTGACCATCACAATGGTCATCCCTCGATCATTCAGCCCTTGAAATGTTTCGATGATCTCCACGCTCGTTCGAGTATCCAGATTTCCCGTTGGCTCGTCGGCGAGCAATAGTGCTGGCCGATTCACTAGCGCCCGAGCAATCGCCACTCGCTGCTGTTGCCCACCCGAGAGTTGATTCGGGTGATGCTCCGCACGCTCGCTCAATCCTACGGCTCTCAATGACTCCAACGCCCGATCACGGACTTCCGCAACCGTCCTTTGCGGCCGCGCATAAATCAGAGGAAGCTCCACATTTTCTCGAGCAGAAGTCCTCGCGAGGAGATTGAAATTCTGAAAAACAAAGCCAATTTTCTGATTGCGAATGTCCGCCAAAGCATCCCGCCCCAATCGAGAAACATCAATCCCATCCAACCGATAGCGGCCTTCCGTAGGCTGATCAAGGCAACCCAAAATATTCATGATCGTCGACTTCCCCGAACCACTCGCTCCCATAATCGCCACGAACTCACCCGCCTCAACGGTAAAAGAAACATCCCGAACCGCCCGCACATCGACGTCCCCAGATCGATAAGTTTTTGAAAGAGACTCAAAACGGATGACTGCTTCCATAAGGAAACTTTAGTAGCGACGCATTCCCCCGCCAAAGGGACTCGTCGCCCCCGCTCCCGCCGACTTGCCACTCGCCGAGGTCTCCCCAGTAATCACCATGTCGCCCTCCTTCAGCCCCTCAAGAACCTCCGTCGACAATCCATCATTGATCCCTAACTTCACCGGCGTCGCCAGAGGCTTCTTCCCCCCAGAAAGCAGATAAACAGAGCGCTCGCGGACCCCTGACCGACCGGATTTTCCACGTCGCCCACTACCTCCCGGTGCCGGAGCCGCAACAGTTTTCGAAGGATCGTCGAGCGGTCGAAAACGCAGGGCCGCGTTGCTGATTTTTAATGCCGATTCCCGCTGGGCAACCGTCACCGAAACATTCGCAGTCATTCCCGGCTTGAGCTTCAAATCGTCATTTTTCACCGAAATAACCACATCATAAGTAACCACATTCTGAACGGTCTTCGGGGCATTTCGAACTTGAACGACCGTCCCATGAAAGGTGCGGTCCGCAAAGGCATCGACGGTGAAATCGACCGCCTGATCAATGCGAATCTGGCCGATATCCGCTTCGGCAACGTCGGCGTCGATTTGCATTTTCGTCAAGTCGTTGGCAATGGTGAAAAGAACTGGTGCGTTCATCGTGGCCGCCACCGTTTGACCGACATCCACACTCCTCGAGATGATGATGCCGTCGATCGGTGAATAAATCGTGCACCGGTTTAAATCGACACGCGCCTTTTCTAAATTAGCCAGCCGCACGTCAACCATCGCCTCCGCTTGATGCAGTGTGGCTAACGCATTATCGAGGTCGGCCTTCGTTGAGGCATTTTGCGCAACCAACTCTTTTTTTCTCGAAGCGGTTAACTGCGCAAGTTCCAACGCCGATCGTGCATTAGCGAGTTCTCCCTCCATTTGATGCACCACCGCTTGGTAAGTTGCGGGATCAATTTGGGCAACGATCTGCCCTGCAGTTACCGGCGAATTAAAATCCGCAAATAACTTAAGAATGATTCCAGAAATCTGCGTCCCAACCGTCACATTAATCATCGGATTCAGCGCCCCACTCGCCGTAACCACTTGGGTCATCGCTGCCCGAGTCACCGGATCAGTTTGATAAGTCAGATCAGGGAGAGACTTCCGTTGCCACCACCAAACGGCAGTCAAAACAAGCAGAAGTAGGGCAATCCATTTTTTCATCGAGTTGAGTTTTTTAGCACGCGGGACTGTTGAAAAATCCCCGCGACTTGCTGAAGATTCCTCAAGGCAACTTGATACCCGTAGGTCTCAACCGCCAGATCTTTTCGAGACCGATTCAGCTCATTCAACGCACTCAGCACGTCAAGACTCGTCGCCGTTCCCTCGCGATACTGAATTTCCAAATCATGATAACCCTGCTCAGCGGCAAAGACTTCCGCGTGTAAAGCCTGGAGTGTCTGCACAAGAGTATTCACGGTCAACCACGCTTGGCGGACCTCCGACTCCACCACCTTTTCCGCTTGCTCACGGATCAACTTCGACTGGACGATTTGATCACTGGCGACCCGAACGTCGATCTCCCGCTGGCCACCCGTAAAGAAAGGTACCGAGACGCTAATCATCGCCTGCCAGTCCCGATTGCTCTGGGCATCGACTCCCGAAGTATGACCGAGAGCGCTATTCAATTGGGCGCTCACTCGCGGGGCGTAACTGCTGAGGATTTGTTGCTTCAAGGCGATATCTTTTTCAATCGCCAGAGACTTCACCCGAAGGTCTTCCCGGTTAGCCTTTGCTTGGGCAAAGAGATCCTCGAAGGAGGGAAGATTTCTTGGATAATCAGGAGGCTCGACCAGTTCAAATGGCGTGAGAGGGGGAAGGTTGAGAATGTTTCCCAAAGTATTGCGGGTCAACTCAAGGAGATTGATCGATTCAACAAGCGTCCGCCGCGCACTCTCGACCGCCACCTCCGCCCGCAACACATCCGAGCGCTTCGCCTCGCCAAATTCAGCCCGCTTCTTTGCAAATCGAAGCTGCTCTTCAGCAAGACGTTGCGCCTCCCTATTCACCGAAACCAGACGCTCCTGCCTGAGCACGTCATAGTAAGCCTGCGCAACCCCAAAGAGCATCTCGCGAATCGTAAATTGATACTGCCATCGGGCGGCCTGCGCAGAAAGCTTCCCAAATCGATAGGCAGGAAAAACCGTCAAATCAATCAGCGGTTGCTCCAGAACAATCCCCAATGTCCCGGTATTTCCTCGAGACTCGGTAATCCGATCCACGCTTGTGGTGGTCCCACCTTCAGCCTGAACGCTCACCGTCGTGCTCCGCTCCGCACGACCGTAGTCCACCCGACCAGAGAGCTTCGGACCAAGGCGAGTGAGCGCGCTCCATGGTAGGAGGTTGGCTTTTTTGACTTCGTAAAAGGCAATCCGAATCGCCTGGTCCGTGGCCAGCGTCCGATCGTAGGCGCCCTCAAGGGTGATCACTCGTTTAGGGTCTGTGAGGCCACTAGCACCTTTACAGATTTGGGAAAAAAGCACCAACAAGAGTACCGAAGCGACCACCCATGAAACCACCTCGCCAAAGCGATGCCAAAAGCAAGTGGTTCGGTCTAAATTCATCAAAGAAAGAAACGCCGATCACCACCAATCATTTGAAAAAAATGCTCTGCCTGATCGATAGGTTTCAGTTGTAAAAGCGAGAAATTTATCCGGTCACCGAGCCACTGTGACCGCGAGTTTATGCCCTTTAAATTTAATTCCATTGAGCTTCTTTAAGATGAATGCGGAATTCTCACCGCTCACATCCACGAATGTATGACGCTCTCCGATGTCAATCCGCCCCACCACTTCCTTCGGTAAGCGAGTTGTTCCCGCGATCACCCCAACGAAGTCCCCAGGAGCCACTTGTTGTTGGTGTCCAAGGTTAAAAGACAACCGCACCATTCCCGTCTCGTGCGAAACAGCCGAAGCCTCTTCGCGCTTCCCTCGGAAAGGCTTTGCCGCCCGAGGCTCAGGAAAATCACCGTCTCGACGCGACGGACCGGCCGCCCGGGCACCGCCTTCAAATTTGGAAAATTCCCGAGGCGAGCGTGGCGTAAATTCCCGACGCGGAGGTTGCTCTTCAATGATCTGTTGCGCGACGGGCTTGTCCCCACCCAGAAGATGAAGCAGAGCACTAGCAATATCCGTCGCCGAATGTCCCGAACCAAGAAGTTGGTCAATCAACTCGTCTTGTCGCTTGTATTCGCCTTTTTCCAGAACCTCGCGGAGATTCTCCACAAACGCACTCGTCCGCTTCTCCTCCACCTCCTCCGCGGATGGCACTTTCTCTCGGCGGATCTTCCCTTTGGTAAAGCGGATGATTTGTTGCATCTTCCAAATCTCCCGCCCCGCAACAAAAGTAATCGCCCGACCGGTTTTTCCCGCACGCCCAGTCCGGCCGATGCGGTGCACATAATCCTCCGCGTCTTGAGGCAAATCATAGTTAAAGACGACCTCAATGTCGTCGACATCCAGCCCACGAGCCGCCACATCCGTGGCCACGAGAAACTCGAAGCCCCTCTTCTTAAATTTCGCCACCACACGTTCCCGCATCTGTTGCGAAATATCTCCGTGAAGCTTGTCCGAGCTATACCCACGCGCCTTCAGATGATCCGCCAACTCATCGCACATCATCTTCGTGCCGCAGAAAATAATTCCATATTTAATGTCCTGGAGATCGATCAATCGGCAAAGCACTTCGAGTTTTGATCGCCGATCAATTTCGTAGTAAACCTGCTCAATCGCAGGAACAACCATCTCCTGGGCTTCAATCCGCACGTTTACTGGTTCGCGCGTGTAATTCTTGATCAGCGTCCGAATCATCGGTGGCATGGTCGCGGAGAAGAACACCGTCTGCCGACTCACTGGTGCCTGCTTGAGAATCGTCTCGATATCCTCACGAAAACCCATGTCAAGCATCCGATCCGCCTCATCCAGAATCACCATCGCCACTTGGTCGAGCTTGAGTGTTTTACGTTCAAGGTGATCCATCACCCGACCGGGGGTGCCAATGATAATCTGCGCCCCCTCACGCAACCCACGGAGCTGACGATCGTAAGATTGCCCTCCATAAATCGGCAACTCTCGAACGCCACGCTTAAACTGGGCGAGTTTTGCCACTTCCTCCGCTACTTGCATTGCCAATTCCCGAGTCGGACAAAGAATCAGCACCTGCGGGGCCCGAAGAGTGACATCCACTCGCTCAATCGCAGGAATCGCAAAGGCTGCGGTTTTCCCCGAGCCAGTCTGAGAAAGCCCCACAATATCTGAACCCTCCAGAAGTTGAGGAATGGTTTCGGATTGAATGGGCGACGCCTCCTCAAAACCCATTTTTGCAACGGCTTTGAGGATTTCTGGCGAGAGTCCGAGTTCGGAAAAAAGTTTCTTCTGCATTGGGGCTTTTATCCTACCGATCCGTCTTCGGCGAACGGAATCGCTAACCATACCCGCTTTTTTTTAGCGAGGACTTTCCCCCAACTACTTAGATGGCTTCTCTCGGAAGAAAACCACGATGTGCCCGACCTGCATCACCAATGCACTCCCTGTTTTTTCGGCAATCACCGGCGCCAAAGTTTTCCGATCCTCCTGAAAGTCTGTGAATTTCATTTTAACCAGACCATGCACGGTTAAGGCCTCATTAAGACCGAGAAGGAAAGCTTCACTCATTCCTGCGTGACCCAGTTTAACAATCGGCTCAAGACCCTGGGCTCGCGATTTCAGCGCTCGCCTTTCACTGCTGGTAAGAATTTGTGACATTTCCGTTAGATGATTGTCGCAGAGTCATTTTGGAAGCAATCACCAATTCATCGCCCTTCGCCTACCCGCGACAATCCACGCCGAAAACTTTGCTGACTGAATACTTTCTGCTTTGATCTTCCCATTCGCCTCACTTTAATCCGCCCCGCCTAATTCATAATCACCCCAAGCTCAAACTCCTTACCCCATGAAAATCGTCCGCGCCCTCCCCCGTCTTCTCGCCTGCTTCATCTGTTCCCTTGTCTTGCTAAGTTCCGCAACTTGGGCGGACGACGTCGCACATTCGCCAGTGACCAATGTGGCTAAAATCGACAACGCGGACAACGCTTGGATGCTCATCAGCTCCGCCCTCGTCCTCCTCATGACCGCCCCCGGTCTCGCCCTTTTTTATGGCGGATTGGTGAGAACTAAGAATGTCCTCTCCACGATGATGCAGAGCTTCTTTCTCATCTCCTTGGTCAGCATACTTTGGTTTATTTTTGGCTATGGGATGGCCTTTGGAGAGGGGAACGCATTCGTCGGCAATCCCCTCTCTTTCCTCTTTCTGAAAGGCGTGGGCGCTACTCCCAATCCCGATTATGCCCCGACCATCCCCCAGCAAACCTTCATGATTTATCAAATGATGTTTGCCATCATCACCCCAGGATTGATCGCGGGAGCCTTTGCTGAACGAATGAAATTCAGTGCCTTCGTCCTCCTGATGATTGGATGGACAACCATCGTTTACTTCCCCCTCGCCCACATTGTCTGGGGCAAGGGCGGTTACTTTAATTGGGCACTCGGTGGGGTGATTCCAGTCCTCGACTTCGCTGGTGGCACGGTCGTCCACATTAGCTCAGGCGTTTCCGCTTTAGTCTGCGCTTTGGTCTTAGGAAAACGCCGGGGATTTCCCCGAGAGCCCATGCTCCCCCACAATGTCGTCCTCAGCTTGATCGGAACGGGGTTACTTTGGGTCGGCTGGTTTGGATTCAACGCGGGCAGTGCCCTCAACAGTGGCGCGCTCGCGACCAGTGCGTTTGCCTCCACCCACTTTGCCGGAGCCGCTGGCGGCATGGCATGGGCGCTGATTGAGTGGTGGGAAAAAGGTCGCCCAAGCGTCCTCGGAGTGGCCGCTGGCATGGTCGCCGGCTTAGCCACTATCACCCCCGCGTCAGGTTTTGTCAGCATTCCGGCAGCCGTCTGCATCGGCCTCTCTGGTGGAGCGGCTTGCTTTTTCTGCGTCACAAAACTCAAGGCGAAACTCGGCTACGATGATTCCCTCGATGTCTTCGGCGTCCACTGCTGCGGTAGCGTCGTCGGCATGCTCATGCTCGGCTTTCTCGCCAATCCCGAGGTCAACCCAGCGATCGCCACGACGTTTCAGAAAGCTGGAAAAGTGGTCTCATTAGCTGGCAGTGGCACCCAGTTTTTTAATCAGCTCATCGCCGTCCTCTTCACCGCCATCGCGTCTGGAATCGTCACCTGGGTTCTTCTCAAAGGAATCAACGCCCTCGTCGGTCTCCGCGTCGACGCCGAATCAGAGCACATCGGGCTAGACGTGAGCGAGCACGGCGAAAATGCCTATAACGAATAATCCGCCCTCTTTAAATTCGGCACTCCTCCGGTGGCTAGTCATCCCTCATCCGAGTTCGCCGACGCCACTGATAAATGAAGTCCGCCCGCAATTCAGGCGTTTCCTTTTACCCCCCCCTGAAGTCATTACCAGACACCAGTGAATCAGCGGACTTGTGAGGGAATTGCTGATCAATCCTTCTAAGTCACTGTAAATTAAGACCGCGGAAGGGGGGGGATTCGAACCCCCGGAACGTTTAACCGTTCGTTCGATTTCGAGTCGAGTGCTTTAAACCGGGCTCAGCCACCCTTCCTAACGGTGGTCTATCCTTAGCACCGCCGATCGGCGGTTGCTAGTGGTTTTTTATGAAAGCCCAAGGAAACCTCAATGGGCGATGGCAAAAAGCATCTTCCATCCAACCACCGCGAACCCGCCAACGAGATAGCCCACGGCCACAAAGCCAAAGGCGATCGGACCAAGCGCATTGACTCCCAGTGCGGCGACCGCGGCAATGGAAACGACTCCACAAGAAAAAACTCCGATACTCACTCCACCGACGGCCACAAAACCCGTTGCTACGATCCCAATCGCCACCCCCCCAACGGCTCGCTGACCGATCGCCACGATTCCGCGAGCAACCCGTGCCCGCCCATCGGGGCCGTTGCCAAAGGCGATATGAACGATCGGAGACCCCATCCAGAGAGACGCGGATCGATATTCGTAGCCCTCTCCAGACCAGACAGGAAGGGCGGGACGGGGCGCTTCACAAAAGGGACAAAAAGCCAGGCGCGCATCAACCGTTTCAGCACATTGGCGACAGGAAATTTGAGGCATAAGGGGTGACCGATCGATCAGAGAATTCTACTCACTCAGGGAAGGCTTGGTGATCCGAAAGCGATCTAACTCCTGACCATCAACACTAATCTGCTTCAAGATCAAGGACTCGGGCGTTAGTTCAATCAGCGAGAAGGAGTTCTTTTCCGCGAAATACTTTGCCGTCAGCGGAGCGTAATTCCCCGGATTTTCCTTCTGCAAAGTGATGGCGATCTTCTCGTAATCTTTCACCCCATAAAGTGTTGCCCCTCCGCCGCCACTAACCACATGGATGACCCCGTGCGGCACGGTCTTGGTGATTCCGTCGAACTGTTCATCGAAAACAAAATCCCCATTCACCCGACCACGCGCATCGCGAACTCCAGGATTTGGGGTGAAAAGTAGGGGCTTCGATCTTTGATAGTTATGTACATGACCAGCGAAGACAATGCTCACCCCTTGCTGTGCGAAGATCGGTTCGAGAAGACGCATTTTCTGCTCGGTATAATGCTGGAGGGAAGTGTGAAAAGACGGCGCGTGAAAACAGACAAATTTCCACGGCTGCTTGCTCTGCTGAAGATCTTTCTCAATCCAAGGTGCCAACTGCATGAAGCTCGCGTTGTTATAACTGTTGGTATCGAGAATCAAAAAGTGGCCAGCGCCGTAATCAAACGAATATTCGGATAGCCCAGGATAACTTGATCCAGCCGCCGCTCGAAAAGCCGCCGCCACCTTAGGATCTTTTCCCAGGGGAGTATTCCACGGACCAAGACCAGGACCATTGAGCGGAGCGTGAAAGAAATAAAATGCTGCGAGGGCGTCTCGAGTGTCAGGAAGTTTGGCAACATCCGCATCATGATTCCCAATCACCGGGTAAAAGGGGATCGAGGCCATCAATGGTGCCCCAGTTTTTTTGCTGGCTGGGACCAAGCTATTGTAAGTGCCCCAGAAGTGATGGAGATACTCACTAAATCGACCTGCTGAGTATACAATATCACCGAGAGCCACCAAAAAATCGGGATCGTTTCGACTAATCTGAAAGGCGATGGCGTTTTGCTCCGCTCGGCCGTCGGCCAAGTCGCCAACCATCACAAATTTAGTCGGTCGGTTCGCACTCGCCCGCGTCCGAAATTTTGCTTGGCAGATCGTTGCCCCACGCATTTTTACGGTGTAAGAAACCTCGGAATCAAAAGGCAAATTGGCAAGGGTCGCGATATATTTAAAATAACGCGTATCCTTCGGCGGATTCAATTGGGTGGTTAACTTTACCAAGTTCTGCCTGAGTTCTTCGAGAGTCAGTGCGATAGGCCCACTCGGTGACGATGGAGGCGGAACCTTCGGCGGATCAAGCTGACTGCCAGGCTCGGTGGCCGTCTTTTGCAGATTGGCGTTTGGCTGATTAAAATCTAGGTTCACCCTTACGGGGATGGATGTCTTCACCTCGCCACCAACCACCAAAAACTCCACCGAAAAATCTCCCTCAATCTGATCCGTGATCCAAGTGATGATCTTAACATCCGTGCCCTCAAGAGACGCTCCGTTGCCAGGTTGCAGATAAGGCTGAACAACCATTTTCTGCGCAAACGCCCCCAATGGCGCCCAATAAATCAGAAAAATCAGGAGAAGTTTACGCATAGCAAGTTGAGGCACCAAGAAACCCCAAGAAAAGATCCCTCACCCCCGCTTGAAACTTAGCCAAAGTTTAATGCGGGACCCCACACGAGCAACCCGGCTTCAAAGATTCCGCGGGGTCGTAATCAAGATTCGGACCTAGCCAACGCTCGACTTCCTGAACGGTCATCCCCTTGCGCAAATGATAGTCGAGTACCTGATCCCGATCAATTTTCCCTAGCCCAAAATACGCGGACTGCGGATGCGAAAAGTAGAGACCACTCACGCTACTCCCCGGCCACATCGCATAAGACTCGGTGAGCTTTATTCCCGTATGCTTCTCCACATCAAGCAGTTCCCAGATTGCTTTCTTTTCCGTATGATCAGGACAGGCGGGGTAACCAGCCGCCGGACGAATACCTCGATACTTCTCCTCCAACAAATCGCCCCGCGTCAGATTTTCTCCGTGACCAAATCCCCACTCTTGGCGAACACGCTCGTGCAAACACTCCGCAAACGCCTCCGCTAATCGATCCGCGAGAGCCTCCGCCAAGATCGCATTGTAATCGTCATCTTCCGCTCGAAACCGATCAACAAAAGCTTTCAGCCCATGCCCAGTGGTCACCGCAAAAGCCGCAATATGATCCGCCAAACCAGTCGACCGAGGCGCTACAAAGTCCGAGAGCGACCGAGAAGGTTTGCCCGCCTCCTTAGTCATTTGCTGACGAAGGAAGTGCAGGGTCGACAACGGAGACGACCGCTCTTCATCTGCATAAATCCGCACATCGTCCCCCTCAGCGTTCGCCGGGAAAAATCCATAGACACCATGGGCTGAGAAAATTTTTTCTCGAATGATTTGATCAAGAAGCACTTGGGCATCCGCAAAGACTTTCGTCGCTTGCTCGCCGTACTTTTCATGGGTGAGAATTTGCGGGTAGACGCCTCGAAGTTGCCAAGTATGAAAAAAGGGCGACCAATCAATATACTCCCGCAAAGTCTCCAGAGAAAAGTCCGACAGAGTTCGAACCCCGATGAACTCGGGTTGCGGAACGTCCTCTGTCCGCCAATGAATCGGGGTTCGGCGAGAACGGGCGAGCTCGAGCGAAATCAATGGTGCACGAGGAGCCGCGTGCGCCGAGCGAAGTCGATCCTGCTCCTCTTGGTTTGTCTGAGAAAAAGCTTCCCGCTGTTCTGGGTTGAGTAAGGCGGAAACCACCGGAACCGCGCGACTCGCGTCAAGGACATGAACCACCGCTCCAGAAAAATGCGGGGCAATCTTCACCGCAGTATGGGCCTTGCTCGTGGTGGCACCACCGATCAGCAAAGGAAGTCTCAATCCTGTCCGCTCCATTTCGCGAGCCACGTGAGCCATCTCATCGAGCGAAGGCGTGATCAGTCCCGATAGACCAATGATGTCAGCGCCTTGATCGCGAGCCGCACTCAGAATTTTCTCACAGGAAACCATCACCCCCAAATCGATAACCTCGTAATTATTACATCCCAGCACCACCCCGACGATGTTTTTACCAATGTCATGCACATCGCCCTTCACGGTGGCTAAAAGAATCTTCCCCCGAGAACGAACCGTACCACCGGCCGCCAAGGTGGCTTGCTTCTCCTCTTCCATAAATGGCAAGAGATGTGCCACCGCCTTTTTCATCACTCTCGCCGATTTAACCACTTGAGGCAGAAACATTTTCCCAGAACCAAAAAGATCACCAACCACATTCATTCCGTCCATCAGTGGTCCCTCGATGACGAGAATCGGCTTTCCATATTTCAGCCGCGCCTCCTCGGTATCTTCGGTAACAAACTCAGCGATGCCCTTCACCAGTCCGTGAGTCAGTCGGTCCTCCACGCTCCACCCGCGCCATTCTTGAGTGACTTTTTCTACAGGACCAGCAGCCTTTTGTTGGATTTTTTCGCCAAAAGAGACCAATCGTTCCGTAGCGTCTAACCGACGATTCAAAATCACATCCTCCACAAGCTCAAGTAGATCTGCAGGAATCTCCGCATAGACCTCGAGGAGCCCAGCATTGACGATTCCCATATCCAGACCCGCCCGAATCGCGTGATACAGAAAAGCCGAGTGCATCGCCTCGCGCATCAGGTTGTTGCCTCGGAAAGAAAACGAGATGTTTGAAACTCCCCCACTTACCTTCGCCCCAGGAAGGTTGGCCTTGATCCACCGAGTGGCCTCAATGAAATTAACCGCGTAGTTATTGTGCTCTTCAATACCCGTTGCCACCGTCAAAATATTCGGGTCAAAGATGATGTCCTCAGGCGTAAATCCCACCTGATCAACGAGCAAACGATAACTCCGCTCACAAATTTCGCACTTCCTCTCCAAGGTGTCCGCTTGACCTTCCTCATCAAAGGCCATCACCACGACCGCCGCCCCGTAGCGCTTCACTAAACGACCAAGAGCGATAAATTTCTCTTCGCCTTCCTTCAAGGAAATCGAATTAGCGATCCCCTTCCCTTGCAAACACTTCAGTCCAGCTTCAATGACACTCCACTTCGAACTGTCTACCATCACTGGCACCCGAGAAATCTCTGGCTCCGTCATGATGTAGTTCAGGAATCGAGTCATGGCTGCCGCCCCATCGAGCATCCCCTCATCCATATTGACGTCAATCACTTGCGCCCCGTTCTCCACTTGTTGGCGAGCCACCGCCACCGCCTCTTCATACGCCCCAGCAAGAATCAACTTAGCAAACTTCGGTGAACCCGTCACATTGGCTCGCTCACCAATATTCACAAAGTTGGTTTCAGGCGTCAAAGTCAACGCATCGATCCCACTCAAACGCAAATAAGGAGCCACCGTCGGCACGATTCGAGGCGCAATTCCTCGAACCGCTTTAACAATCTCCTCAATATGCGGCGGAGTCGTTCCACAACATCCACCGACGAGATTATAAATTCCTGATCGCCCCCAGTCCGCGAGTTGGGGCGCCAGCGATTCAGGGGTTTCGGGAAAGCCCGTAGGAAGGAGCGGATTCGGCAAACCAGCATTGGGATAAACACTGACATAAATCGGCGCCAACTTTGATAGTTCCTCAATCAGCGGGCGCATCTCCTCGGGGCCAAGTGCACAGTTCATTCCCACGCTCAGAAGCGGCACATGAGAAATCGAATTCCAAAACGCTTCGACCGTCTGCCCCGTCACTCCTCGCGTCCCACCTTTTTGGATAAAGGTCACCGACGCCATGACGGGGATGATCCTTTTGCCGACCTCTGGGGACCGCCCATAGGGCAACGCCGTTAACCCACGCTCATCGAAAATTTCTTCAATCGCAAAAAATGCCGCTTTGGCGTTGAGCGTGTCAAAAATGGTTTCAACAAGGAGGACATCGCATCCGCCATCAAGCAGAGCCCGCGCCTGTTCTCCATAGGCTCGAACCAACTCATCCCAAGTCGTCCCCCGCGACGAGGCGTCATCCACATTCGTGGAGATCGAGGACGTCTTAGTCGTTGGCCCAATCGCCCCAGCCACAAAGCATTGGCGCCCAGGGTGGGCGAGCATCACCGCATCGGCGGCTTTTCGCGCACACTCCGCCCCTGCCCGCCCCAACTCATAAGCCAAATCCTCCATCCCATAGTCGCCCAAAGAAATAAACTGGGCATTGAAGGTGTTCGTCTCCGCGATATCAGCACCCGCTTCAAAGTAACGCCGATGAATTTCCTCAATGATCTGCGGTTGCGTGAGGTTGAGAAGTTCGTTGTTCCCCTTCAGGTCTTTTCCCGTCCAATCCTTGAACCGCTCACCTCGAAATTGTTCTTCGGTTAACCCATACTGCTGGATGGTAGTTCCCATAGCGCCGTCGATGATCACGACGCGTTCCTGGAGCATTGCTTGGAGCGGATGGAAGATGGACATAGGTTCTAAAACTAAAAGCGAGACTACCAGATTCGGCAAGGCACAAACTATCCCATCATGATGGGAAGATGGGTTCCACGCCTAAAAGACGGGGCTTTCCCAATTAAAATCGCCAGCAAATCAGCGAAGTTCGCGAAGGATTTAATGAAAATCGCTTGGCTTTCTTCCCCCTCGCAGGGAATGTCCCTCGGGTGATTCAACCACTACTACCCGCGATATTTATCGATCGCGATGGCACCCTAATGGAAGAAGCGGACTACTGTTCCGATCCCAACGCCGTTCGGATCATTCCAGGAGTTCCAGAAGCCCTTATCCAGCTAAGAGATGCAGGATATCGCCTCGTGATTATCACCAACCAAAGTGGGATCGGCCGAGGCTACTACACCCTTGCGGACTATCAGTCGGTTCAAGTGCGTCTCCTCGAAAATTTAGGGAAGGACCTGATCGACGGCACTTACTTTTGCCCAGAAGCACCCGAGGCTGGCTCGCCGAGACGCAAGCCTTTACCAGCGATGGTTTTTGAAGCGTCTCGCGACCTCGGGCTAGACCTCAGTCGCTCATGGTTTATTGGAGATAAAGCCATTGACGTTCAATGCGGTCACGCCGCTGGAACGCGATCGATCCTCGTCAGGACCGGACATGGATCAAAGGAAGTCTTAGGTGACGCGGAGTTTGATGCGAAAGACTTTGCCAGTGCCGCCGCCTTTATTTTAAGAACTTCGGATGCCAGCATCTAAAGTCGCTATTGTCATTCCAGCTCGTTACGACTCGACAAGATTTCCCGGCAAGCCTCTCCACTTAATCGCCGGAAAAACCCTCCTCGAACATGTCTGGAAACGCTGCGGAAAGGCACAAGGAATCGACGCCGTAGTAATCGCCACCGACGATATGCGAATTGCCGAAGCCGCGTTCGCATTCGGGGCCGAGGTTTCTCTGACCTCCAATAAACACCAGAGCGGAACGGATCGCGTTGCCGAAGTCGCCAAGCGCTTGGATGGCTTTTCGCACATCATCAATGTGCAGGGCGATGAACCACTCATTCAACCAGCGTTGATCACACGACTCGCTAAAGCACTGACCAAAGAACCCAAATTAGCCATGATCACTGTGGCTCACCCGTTCGGTCAGGATGACGATGCCAACAGCGCGAACGCCGTCAAAGTAGTCCTCGATCGGCATGCCGACGCTCTCTATTTTTCCCGAAGCCCAATACCCTTTGTCCGTGACAATGGACCGTCTCCGACCATCTACCGTCACCAAGGAATCTACGGCTACGCCATGAAATTTCTTCTCCAGTTTGTCCGCTGGAAGCCGGGAATTCTCGAGCGGGCTGAACAACTCGAGCAGCTCAGAGCTTTGGAAAATGGCACGAAAATTCGGGTGCTTTTAACAAAGTCTGGGGCCATCGGGGTGGATACCTTAGAGGACGCCGCAATGGTCGAAAAAATTCTCCTGAAACGCTGATGTTCGACATCGGTGATCGAAGTTCCTAGAGTCTGCCAGCACGACCCAGTCACCCTCTTCTTTTTCCACTTTAAACCACAAACTTCCGTCACATGCCTCTCCAAAAAATGAAATTCATCTTCGTCACCGGGGGAGTCGTCAGTTCGCTGGGCAAAGGCTTAGCGGCCGCCTCCCTTGGGACACTCCTCGAGCGACGCGGATTATCCGTGGTCATGCAAAAGTTTGACCCCTATCTGAACCTCGACCCTGGCACCATGAGCCCCTATCAACATGGGGAGGTCTATGTCCTTGATGACGGAGCGGAGACCGACCTTGATCTTGGCCACTACGAACGATTCACCCATAGTATTTTAAGTCGAATCAATAACACGACCAGTGGACAGGTTTACCAAACGGTTTTAGACAAAGAACGGCGCGGAGATTACTTGGGAAAGACTGTTCAAGTAATCCCTCACATTACGGACGAAATCAAAGAGCGACTCCGCAAGCTAAGCTTGGAACAACCTTGCGATGTGGTCATTACGGAGATCGGCGGAACCACGGGAGACATCGAAGGCTTGCCATTTCTAGAGGCGATTCGACAATTCATCCAAGAGGTGGGTCCAGGAAATGCCATCGTCATGCATGTCACTTGGGTTCTCTATATCAAGGCCGCCGGCGAACTAAAAACCAAGCCTTCACAACAATCCATCGCCAAACTCCGCGAGATTGGACTCCACCCCCAGGTGCTCATCTGCCGTACCGAACATGCTTTAGATGAGGCAGTTCGCCACAAGCTCTCCACTTCTTGTAACGTCCCACTCGAAGCCGTTGTCGAAGCCCGAGACGTCGACCACACCATTTACGAAATGCCCCTGATGCTCCAGCGCGAGCGACTCGATGACACCGTTCTCCGTCAACTTCACCTGACGGCTCCTCCAGCAGATATGACCGACTGGAAAAAATTCGTTGCCCGGGTCATCAAACCAAAGAAGCGGGTGCAAATTGCCGTGGTCGGAAAATATATCGAGCATCAGGATGCCTATAAATCGATCTACGAGTCGCTCACCCACGCTGCCGCCAGCGTCGATTGCGGGATTGATCTCGTGCCCGTGGACGCCGAGGCCCTCGAGGAAATTCACCCCTCAAAAATGCTTCAGGAAGTGGCAGGCATACTCGTTCCAGGTGGATTTGGTGACCGTGGAATTGAAGGAAAAATTCGATCCGCCCAATACGCACGCGAACAGAAAACGCCCTTCCTCGGCCTCTGCCTAGGGATGCAAATTGCCACGATTGAATTTGCCCGCAATGTCTGTGGCTTAGAGGGAGCAAACAGCACCGAGTTTAACCCCAATTGCCTCCATCCAGTGATCGACCTCCTTGAGGACCAAAAGGAAGTTCTCACGAAAGGGGCGTCGATGCGTTTGGGAGCGTGGGAATCCAAACTCATGCCGGGATCAAAGGCCCACGCCATTTATGGCAAGCTGGAAATTCGGGAAAGACATCGGCACCGCTACGAATTCAATATGAAATACCGCTCGCAAATGGAATCTGCGGGCTTTGTGATCAGCGGGACGTCGCCGACTGGCGAACTCGTCGAGTTAATTGAATTGAAAGACCACCCATTTTTTCTGGCCTGCCAATTTCACCCAGAATTTCAATCAAAACCCAACCAACCGCACCCTCTCTTCCGCGCTTTTGTTACCGCCTGTCTTGCCAACGAGAACTAAGACCAATGACTTCTGTGACCATTTAACCTGAGTCTCTTTCTTCATGAGGCAAAGTGGCCTCACCACTGAAAATACGCGCTGACACCCCCGGCATCGCCTCGGTCAAAAACAGCATCGCCCCAGTATGGGAGATCATCAATCGATCCTGCCCAATCGAGGGTTTAGCCAGTTAACCTCGAACGACTTGCCCGAAGGGCTCGCTGGCATCCGGACAAAGAGCCAGGACTCCATCAATCTCCGCAAGTCGCTCCACGGGAGGCAACTCGGCTCCGAGAAATCGGGCTCCGTGAAAAGAAAACCGCACAATGTCCCCACTCGAAAGAACCCGCAGTCTACCGAGACCGAAGGGCGCCAATTCCGGATAACGATCCCGCCAAGCCACAAAGCGCTCCGCTACCGCATTCGCAGGGTCGAGAATCACCATCGACGGCGGCACACTTTTCGCAAAATTTCCCCAAAGAAGCGGGAAGTGGGTACAGCCCAAAACGAGGGTATCCACGCTTCCGATCAACTGAAGGTAGTGCGCCACCGCAGATCGGGCGATCTCACTTTCCTCCAATGCGTCCTCTACTATCGACGCGAGGAGCGGGGCACCAATTTCGCGAACGCGGATCAATGGATTTAGTTTAAAGACCTCCGTACGAAACGTATGCGAGGCAACCGCGCGCGATGTTCCAAGAAATCCGATCTCTCCTTGGGTCATTTCCACCGCCGCTTCCGCCGCGGGAATCGTTACTCCGAGCACCCGGCGATCTGCCGTTCCATAGCGTTGCTGAAGATGGCGTAAAGCCACGCACGACACGGTGTGGCAGGCCACCACAATCACCCGACAGCCTTCCGCAAAAAGGCGCTCAACGGACTGCTCCGCAAAATCAAGAATCGTTTGGGCATCTCGTCCGCCATAGGGAGCCCGACCGCTGTCACCGAGATAAATGTAGTCAAGATGGGGAAGGCGCTTTCGCAACGCACGAAGTACGGTCAACCCGCCAAAACCGCTATCATAAACTCCAACTGGAACTGCAAGGGATTGAGACACTTGATTGGTAAATAAGGTTAGATTAAGGAGTCAATGCTTCGTCAGTTCGGGGATCGATTATTTCTCCGCATTGGGCTCGGGGTCTGGTGGCGAGGCTGGGACGGTTGGCACCACGACCACCGGCTCCGCGACATTCTCTTTCGGATTGGCACTCAGTTTAGGTGGATTGCGACCCGATACGACTGGCTTGGGATCCTCTGAAGGTTCTGGGCTCATTGGTTTAGTCTGGAGAACGACCACCGGCTGAAGTGGAGCGGCAAGAGCTCTCCGATAGTTTTGGACAGCTTGCAAAATGCAGGAAGCCATCAGTTGCCGATAGGCGGGAGATGCGATGAGACGAGCATCGTTCGCGTTGCTCAAAAATCCCCCTTCGATCAAAACACCGGGAATGGTGATGTCACGAATCACCACAAATCGAGCACGCTTGATTCCGCGGTCATAGAGTCGCGACTTTATGACCAGCGAAGCGTGAGTCGCCGTAGCTAAGGCCATATTTTGGGCGTCGTTTCCATTACCAAGACAAGCATCGTTATCCGAGACCCGCGGACCATCGGCCATCATGGACGGAACCCCTCGTGGAGCGAGAGTGTAGGTTTCCAAACCAGTCCCCAGTCCCCCGCTATTGAAGTGAACCGAGATGAAAAGAGCATGGTCCTCGAGGTTGGCAATCCGGGTGCGTTCGCCCAAAGAAATAAAAGTGTCGTTGGATCGAGTCAGCACGACTTTCAATCCAGCTTGCAGAAGCAAAAGACGCGTGCGAGCCACCACATCAAGGGTGAACTCGGCCTCGCAACCATAGGCGCTCATGGCACCTCGATCGTGGCCACCGTGCCCAGCATCGAGGACGATGGTATCGATCTCCTCCGCTCCCTTAATTTTACTTGGTCGCAAGACAGGCTCAATCACCTTGGTCAAATCCATTCGGGAGACCACGAGTTTTCCATCAACTTCAGCGATGGGATAACTCAAATTAAATTTCAATCCGTTGATGTAAAACTCCACACTTCCAGCAGAACCGCGCAGGCTTCGGTGCCCGCTGATCACCGTAAATGCATTATTGGCCCGATTGACGAGTCCCAGATTGTAAAACTTCGCTAGATTATCAATCGACACATAATCACGACCCCCGATTTTATAAAGTGTCCAGTCGGTCGCCCAAGACTGAGCAATCATAAAGCTCCCGAAAATGAATTGAAGAATCTGCCGCCACATCACGGGCGCACGCTATCCACGAAGCCCCTGAAGGCAAGGCGTTTCCGATCAAGCCTCACCATCCCAGTCCAAAATCACCCGAATCAGTTATTGCGCCAATCTGTAGCTAAACTACCTTGCTCCTCTTTATGTCTGCAAATATTCCATCCCGACCACGCCAAGTTGGACAGCGCCGCACCTTCGCGATCGTTGCTGGCCAATACAATCCAGAGTTCGTTCGCGGTCTCATCGAACACGCTCGTGCCGAATTTCTTGCGATGTCTCCGAACTTCAATGTCGTGGTCTTTGAAGTTCCCGGAGCGTTCGAAATCCCCTTGATGGTCCAAGAGGTGGCGACCCGAGGGGGGATGGACGCGATTATTGCCTTGGGAGTCATTATCGAAGGCGAGACAGAACACGCCCGACTCATCGGCGAAGAAGTCACCCGGGCGCTCCAACAACTCGCACTCACCCACCGCTTGCCAGTGATCCACGAAGTGCTCCTCGTAAAAAATGCTCAACAAGCCGAAATTCGCTGTCTGGGTGAAGAAATGAATCGGGGCACCGAAGCCGCCCGCGTGGCCGTTCGCATGGTCCAAATGCTTTCCGACCTTCGAAATTCGCGGGCAGAAACTTCTGGTCCGCGCACAGAAGGTCGTTTTAGTCGCTAACTTCCACTATGGGTAAACGACGCGAAGGCCGCGAAGCCGCGGTACAAATGCTCTACCAGTTCGATCTTCAAGGGGAATCTCATCTCGAAGATCCAGAGGCTTTTTGGTTGCTCAGAGAAAATCCCGAGCAAGAGAAAATCCCCACAAAAACCCGAATCTTCGCCGAGCAACTCGTCCAAGGGGTTCATGCCCATAGAGAAATGATCGACGCCAAAATTCGTGCTTGCACAGCAAATTACGAGCTTCACCGATTGGCCGCAGTGGACCGAAATATTCTTCGCGTGGCGATCTATGAACTATTTCACAGCCTCGACATTGCCCCCATCGTAATCATCAACGAAGCGATTGAAATCGCTAAAAAATTCGGCACAGAAAAATCAGGTGGCTTTGTCAACGGGGTCCTCGATCGGATTACCAAAGAACTGACCCGTCCCACCCGAGTAGGCATCCCCCAAAGCGCCTAGCCTTGGGCGGAGTCCCAACGAAGATTTTTTCAAACTCTCCCCCGTCTCTCTCACTATGGCATTCGGCTTTTTTAAATCCCTAATCGAAAAATTTACGGGCCGACCAGTCGACTGGGACGAACTCGAGGAAGCACTCATTCGCGCCGATCTCGGCGTCCCCATGATGTCACGAATTACTCAAGCCTGCCAGGCCCGCAAAGAAAAACTCACCGCCGAATCCGTCGTCTCCGTAGCACGAGAAGAAATTCTGAAAGTTCTTCCACGCGATCATGTCATCCTCCGCCCATTGCCAACAAAGACGAAAGTCATCCTCATCGTCGGAGTCAACGGAACTGGCAAGACAACCTCCACGGCAAAACTCGCCTACTTCCTTAAAAGCAAGGGCCACAGCGTGATGCTCGCCGCCGCCGATACCTTCAGGGCAGCCGCTATCGAGCAGCTCACCATCTGGGCTGAACGCATCGGGGTCGAAATCATCAAGGGGCAATACAACGCCGACCCAGCCGCCCTTTGCTACGAAGCCCATCAGGCAGCCACCAAACGAAACGTCGAGTTTCTCATCTGCGATACCGCGGGCCGCCTACATACCAAATCCAACCTCATGGGCGAACTCGCAAAGGTGAAGCGCGTTCTTCAAAAAGCCGATCCTCAGGCCCCACACGAGACGCTCCTCGTGGTCGACGCAACCACGGGAGGCAACGCCCTCCAGCAGGCTCGGGAGTTTCACGCCGCGACGGGATTGAGTGGAATCATCGTCACGAAACTCGATGGCAGCGGAAAAGGTGGATGCGTGGTCGCCATCCAACACGAACTCGGCATCCCCACCCGGTTTATCGGCACCGGAGAAAAGCTCGAAAATCTCGCCTTCTTTGAGAGCCGCGACTTCGTCGAGCGGATCCTCTAGCTGGCAAACCAGCCTCCCCGAATGCCCGCAGTTTTTACAGATCCCAGCGGAGAATCCTCCAAAAAATCCCCTACTTCTTCGGCTCTAGAGGCGCGCTAAGAGCAACTGGCTTAGCACCTTCCCCGATAGCAAATAAGTGCGTTTGGCTCCCGAGGAAGAGCAGCCCGTTTGCCACAATCGCTGTAGAGTAAACAGGGGCGCCAAGATTCACTTCGCTCAGAAGTTTGAACTTTTTGTCGGAAGCAAAGACGCAAACATCCCCGTCCTCATCCCCGAGATACACCTTGCCATCAACCACAAAAGTACTCCCCCACATATGGGCTTTCATATCGTATTCCCAATATTTCTTGCCCGTCTCCGCATCGAGGCAAAAGACGAATCCGCTATAGTCCGCAATGAACAAAAGTCCGTTGGTCGGATCGATGCTCACCGTAGAAATCGACCGATGAATTTCTTTAAAATCCCAAATCAAACCTGTCTTCGTGATATCGCCCACTTTCGTGGCATCGACACAAACCAAGCGCCCGACGCCTTCACCGTGCTCAGGGTCCTGACCGATCGCCACATAAACTCTCTGCTTATAAAAAACTGGGGTCGCGTTAATTTCGCTCGGACCTTCCGCCGCAGGGTACTTGATCGCCTTTCCCGCCTTGTCCACTTTGTAAGACTCGGGGACTGCATCAAACCACCAGACCTTCTTCATAAAGATCGCGTCCCCTTCCTTCACTGGCTCAGGGCTAAATGCGTAAAGCAATCCATCGCCACCACCGAAATAAACCTGATCCTGTCCTTTGATCTTTCCAAGTGAAGGAGAGGTCCATTGCCCATGCTTGATCTTCGGTCCAATCTTCGCATCGTCCTCACCGAGGAGCGTGCCCGTCGATTTATCGAGCATAATGAAACTCGGCGACTGTGGGGACGGAATATTCACATGTGTCCAGTCTTGGCCGTTGGACGTGCAGGCAAATAATTTGTCGCCAAGAGTGATCACCGAACAGTTGGAGGCGTTGTGGGGAAAGACACCCAGCTCGTCCATCATGTCATAGCGCCAAAGAATATCAGCATCCTTAGGCCCCGGTGAAATAGGCGGCTTTCCAGGGCCACCAAGATACTTTGCCTCATCTTTAAATGGTCCAAGATTTCCGGCGGCCAAGCCTTCGGTCCCAAGACAGATCACCTCACAGCGATTGGTCACAAGCCAAAGTTTATCCCCCTGAACGTTCGGCGAGGAAAGGATGCCTAGATACTCCCAATCATTGACTTTCCCGCTGGCCAACTTCGGCACCGCCAGTTGCCAGAGAAACTCCCCAGTGGCCTCCTTCAATGCGTAAAGACACGAACGGTCATCCTTGAACTTCGGGTCACGCGGCGAAGCGTTATTCGTTCCCACAAAAACCTTCCCCCCAGCGACGACTGGGTTGCCATAAGTCTGCGATCCCAACTTAGCCACCCACTTGACATTTTTGGTCGTCGAAAGGTCGATCTCCTCCGAGTTTTGCTTAAACTTACCCGGTTCAAATTTCTCTGGAAAACCCTTAGCCGGAGAATACATGTTTCGACCCGGATCATTGCCACCCCACTGAGGCCAGTCCACTGCTTGTGCGAGCGTGCCAGCAAGAAGAACCGTGGTCATGGCGACGGAAAGTGGGGTCAAAGTTTTCATAGAAAAGATCATTAAGTGCAAAATGTTTACGCTAACTACCACCAAAAAGGAAGCCACTCCTTTGGCAAATTCACCCCACAACCTCCGCGAAATTCCTCGGATAGTTATGGGCAGTCGCCACGTACTACCATTGTGACTCGCAACCCACCAATCCCCATATTAACAGTGAAGTGATGGAAACCGATCTACAGTTTAAACAAGCGGAGTTCACCAGTCCCAGCGCCGCCAATTGCCAAGCCTGTGGCCAACCGTTCCAAGAATCCTACTTTGGACTGAACGGCCAAATGATCTGCGCCAGATGCGCAGAAAACCTCCAAAAGGAGGTCTCCGCCGCGCGCAACGATCCCAACCGCTACCTCAGATCGATGCTCTTTGGCGGAGGAGTCGCCGCCATTGGCGGTGCCATCTATGGAGCGGTCATGGCCTACGCCCATTTAGAATTAGCTTTGATCTCCATCGCGGTCGGTTGGGCAGTTGGCCGAGCCGTCCGCCATGGGTCTGGTCAAATCGGGGGCCTTTTCTACCAATGTCTCGCCGCTGGGTTGACCTACGCCGCCATTTGTGGCGCCTACGCTTTCCTGATCTATCAACAAATGGGATTCCCAAGCGACCAACTCGATGCGCTGATTTTTTCAGCCTATCGCCTCCCATTCGCTGGCGGAACAGCCAATATCCTCGGCATCATCATCACGGGATTTGGCGTTTTCCAAGCCTGGCAAATCAATCAAGGTGGCCATCTCGCCCTGACTGGCCCGCACTCGCTTTCTCGTTCGCCAACAATCACACCCCAATCTGAAAAGCCCGCCGATGCCATCTGATCTGCCCAGCAAATGCCAAAACTGCGGGACGGAAGTCGCCGTGGACCTCTTAAGTTGCCCTCGCTGTCAAGCGCTACTTCATTCCACTGAACTCGAGCGCCTCGCCGAAACCGCCACCAACGCCACAAAAGCCAACCAATACGTCGAAGCCCTCACCGCTTGGCGAAAAGCCTATTCCCTCCTCCCTCCCGGGACCAGGCAGCGAGAGGCAGTCGAAGCAAAAATCGATGCTCTCGTCCAGCTATCCGCCCCTTTAGTCGCCAACTACCCAGAAAACGCCCCCTCGCCAACCGACCCTCAGGTTTCACAACCCCATCGATCCATCTGGGGAAAGGCTTCGGGGATCATCGGAGCTGTCGGAGTGCTGCTTTTCAAATTTAAGTTCGCCCTCATCTTCATCCTTTCAAAGTTCAAACTCCTCCTCCTCGGATTGACCAAAATGGGCACCCTCCTCTCAATGTTCATCTCGTTTGGAATTTATTGCACCCTTTGGGGTTGGCAATTTGCGGCTGGCTTTGTCCTTTCGATCTATGTCCATGAAATGGGTCACATCGCCATGCTCCACCGCCTCGGAATCCGTTGCACCGCTCCCATGTTTATTCCTGGGTTCGGTGCCCTCATCCGGCTCAAAGAAAACCTTCCCACTGCTCGCGAGGAAGCTCTCGTCGGCCTCGCCGGCCCCATCTGGGGTCTCGGCGCCGCCCTCGTCGCGTGGATTTTAGGGATGGCTCTTAAAAGTCCAATGTGCACCGCCATCGCCCACTTTGGCGCCGTCATCAACCTCTTCAATCTCACCCCAGTCTGGCAACTCGACGGCTCTCACGCGTTTCGCGCCCTCACCAAAACCCAAAGATGGATCGCGGTCGGAGGCCTACTCGCCGCTTGGGCAGTCAGCCATCTCGGAATCCTCCTCCTCATTCTCGCTGTTGCCACCTATCGGGCATTCGGAAAAGATCCCGCACCCCAACCCAATCACCGAGCCCTCGGAGAATTCCTCTTCCTCGTCGCCACCCTCAGCATCCTTGCCTCAATCACCCCCCTACCCCAAATCACCAGCTGAAATCTCTCCCCAATCACCCAAGTGAGAGGAGACTGCCGCTAAGGCTTCGGGATGATTCCTTGATTCTCGAGCTTCTCCACCTTCGGTCGGACCACCGCTTGGCAGTAGGGGTTCTTGTTCCCATTGATCCGATAGTAGTCTTGATGCCCCACCTCCGCTTTATAAAAAACTTTTAAGGGCTCGATCTGCGTGACAATCGGGTCCTTCCAATTTTTCTGCTCCTCCGCCTTGGACTTTTCCGCAGCTGCCTGCTGGACGGTGTCGGCATAAAGAATGATCGATCGATAACTATCCCCAACGTCGTGGCCCTGGCGATTCAGCGTCGTCGGATCATGAGCATGCCAAAGCACATTCAAGAGCTTCTCGTAGGTAATTTTTTTGGGATCAAAATCGATCAACACCACCTCAGCATGGCCCGTGGTGTGTGAGCAAACCTCCTCATAAGTAGGGTTTTCCGTCCGCCCCGCCGCATAGCCAGAGACCACATCCTTGACCCCATCCAGTCGCTCAAAAACCGCTTCGAGACACCAAAAACAACCGCCACCAAAAACGGCGCGTTCAAGACCGGGAGCGGGTTTAGGTAAAGACATAGACTTTATTTTTTCAGCAGATTGACTTCTCGTGGCAAGTGCCGCGAGCAACAGGATGGTCACCCCAACGAGGCTTAAAATAGTTTTCACAGGGATTAGAGATTGGATCAAATATCATTCACTTATACACAGCGATTCTCTCGTCTAGACCACCCTTTTGCCAAAAAGTTCAAAAGATGGCACTTTCTAAAACGATCATTGACTCGATCCTCCCGCCTCATCCAGCAGAATCTCCCATGGGCTCAATTTTAGGCCAAGAGCCCCTGCGCCACCTTGCCATGAACATCAGTCAGCCTAAAGTCTCGCCCTTGAAAGCGATAGGTCAGACGCTCGTGATCAAACCCCAGCAAATGAAGAATCGTCGCTTGGATATCGTAAACATGCAGCGGGTTCTCCACGATATGAAAGCCTAAGTCATCGGTCGCTCCATAGGTTAACCCCGCCTTCACCCCACCCCCAGCCATCCACATCGTAAAGGCCTGGGGATGATGATCTCGACCCTGAAGGCGATTGAGAACCGGATTGGTTTCAACCATCGGGGTTCTTCCAAATTCCCCCCCCCAAATGACCAGCGTGTCATCGAGTAACCCTCGACGCTTCAGATCAAGCACCAAGGCCGCACTAGCCTGATCCGTCTTTGCACAATTGTTTCGGGTATTCCCCGCCACATCACTGTGAGCATCCCACCCCTCGTGATAAATATTCACAAAGCGCACTCCGCGCTCGATCATCCTCCGAGCCAGTAGACATCCCCGAGCGAAGGACGGTTTATCTGGGTCACAGCCATAAAGCGCCAGCGTCTCTTTGCTTTCACTCCGCAAGTCCATCAGCTCAGGAGCAGAAGTTTGCAGCTTAAATGCCATCTCATAGTTGGCCAAACGCGTGGCAATTTCTGGGTCACCATCTCGCGCCATTCGACGCTGATTGAGCGCCCCAATGAGGTCGATCGTTTCTCGCTGAAGATCTGGCCCCACCCCCGCTGGACTGGAAACATCCAGAATCGCATCCCCCTGCGTCCGCAACCGAACCCCGTTGTAAGCCGTTGGCAAAAAACCACTTGACCAAAGTGCCGATCCTCCACTCAAACCCGATCCCGTGCTCATCACCGCAAACGCTGGGAGCTCAGAATTTTCCGCACCTAATCCGTAGAGCGCCCACGAACCAAGACTCGGACGTCCAGGTTGCTGAAATCCTGTGTTGAAGAGAATCTGCGCTGGCGCGTGATTAAACTGATCCGTGCGCACCGACTTGATCAGGCAAATCTCGTCAGCAATCTTCGCCAAATGCGGAAGCATCGCAGAGAGTTCCATCCCGCTTTCTCCGTGCCTCGCAAACTCAAAACGCGGGCCCAAAACCGCGGCGTCAGGCCGAATAAAAGCGTAACGTTGCCCCGCAATCACCGACGGTGGCAGGGGTTGCCCCTCCAATTTAGTGAGGGCTGACTTGTAATCAAACAGATCAAGTTGACTCGGTGCCCCAGCCATAAAGAGATGGATCACTCGCTTCGCTTTCGCGGGAAAGTGAGGCGGTCGCGGACCGAGGGCCCTGCTGGCACCAGAAGCCCGCGCGCCTGATGAAAATGCTTCGGTGAGCAAACTCGCCAGCGCCATCTTTCCAAGACCTACCCCGCAGTCGTGAAAAAAGTGCCGACGAGCAATCCGCTCCGCTGAGTTTTTAATCTGATTCATAATTCAACTTCGGGTGACCGCTTCATCTAAATTGAACAGGGCACGAGAAAGAGCCATCCAAGCAGCCCGCTCGGCCAACCCTCCCATCCCTTGACCAACAAGAGCTTCAGCGTCAGCGGGATGATTCGTAAATCGCCCTTTTTGCGCCTCAAAAAAACCTACCAACATCGCCGTTTCCTCCGCCGTCGGTGGCCGAGTGAGCACCCGACGAAATCCAAGCCTCACTCGGTCTTCCACTGTCCCAGGATGAACTGACAGAACTTTTCCAAGCGCCTGCGCCGCTTCGATAAAGACGACATCGTTCAGTAATGTCAGCGCTTGAAGTGGCGTGTTCGAAACATCCCGCCGAGCAATACAGGCCTCCCCCGTAGGCGCATCAAAGGTGTTGAAAAGTGCAAATGGCGCCGTTCGTTTTGCGAAGGTATAAAGACTTCGACGAAAACGATCTCCACCTCCACTCGCCGTCCACTTCGGTGAACCCCAAGCGACTTCCGTCACTCCAGCAGGCTGCGATGGCCGGACACTCGGACCACCAATCTTCTCCACAAGCAACCCACTCGCCTTCAAAGCGGAGTCACGAACTAACTCCGCCTCCAACCGAAACCGGGGCCCTCGGGCGAGCAAAGTATTTTGCGGATCGACCATCAAATCAGCAGGACGCGTAGCGCTCGATTGCCGATAAGTAGCACTGGTCACGATCAACTTGTGCATGTGCTTCATTGACCACCCATGATCCATAAACTCCACCGCCAACCAATCAAGTAACTCAGGATGCGTCGGGGCATCACCTTGCAACCCAAAGTCCCCAGTGGTTCGGACGATTCCCTGACCAAAAATCGCCGCCCACTCGCGGTTCAACACTACCCGAGCGGTGAGCGGATTCTCCCGAGAAACCAGCCATCGAGCCAGTCCAAGTCGGTTCCTCGGAAGATCCGCAGCCACTGGTCCGAGCGCAGAAAGAAACCCTCCATCCACTCGCTCCTTTGGTTGCAACCACTCCCCACGATGATGAAGAAACGTCGGACGCGGATTTTCAGGCGGGCGCTCTTTCATCACCAAGGTGGTTAAGTGCTTCACCGGTTTGCGCAACTCCTCAATTTCTTTTCTCTGACTAGCCAACTCGGGCGAATTCAGTAAAAACCAATCCAAAAGTTCACGTCGTTCCGACACCGTCAAACTGTTGTCTGGCCGCGCCAAAAGACCTCCAATCTCCGTCGGCAATTCTCTCGCCTCCGCGCCCCGGGGATCGGTCGTGACCGAAATACGGAACCGCCCCAAAGAACTACTGTAGTAGCGACCGAAAAAGAGCTTCAGGTCAAGAACCCCCACTTTACCAAGCGGAACAGCGGGAACAAAAACAGCCTCCTGAGATTCTCCAGATCGTCCAAAAGTCGACCACCCCGTTTGCCGATCTCCATCCGTGGCAAGCGCGGCGGAAACGGCTTTCGATCCCCCAATCTCATTGCCCGAATAACTCTGCGAGGCCCGTCCGATTTTCACTGCTCCACCATCCGCGCTCCACTCCAGTTCATTCAGGAAAAACTCCCCGTTTTCACCCTCGTAAAAGGTCGTCCCCGGACCACCACCAGGGAGACGGGGATCAGCGATCGCCTCCAAACGCAGAGCCGTAATTCCTTCGGGAACCCCAGAAAACTTCAGCTCATAAGTATCACTCTTCGTAAAGTCACCGCTCGCAAAAATCGAAAGATCCGCCTGCACCGCCAGAAACGGCAAATTACTTTTAGCCTCAACGGGCCGCAGAGGAATCCAACGGATGATCTTCTCCCGCTCTTGAGCTAGCCACTCCGCAAATTTACTCTGAACAATGGAC
>Ga0194055_10000621_pt1 | contig 28707 bp, 16 predicted proteins | sample SepL449m_MetaG_FD_155482 | JGI IMG/M metagenome (GOLD analysis project Ga0194055, IMG submission 155482) | Anoxic zone freshwater microbial communities from boreal shield lake in IISD Experimental Lakes Area, Ontario, Canada - Sep2016-L442-9m | ecosystem: Environmental > Aquatic > Freshwater >... | reverse complement strand
CTTCGATACTTTGCGATCGGGAGCCCCGATCGAAGCCATTTTCATGATTGATCATTTGAGAGATATGGACCTAGGGCAGCTCATCCAGCGTATCCGGTCCAATCCGTCCACTTCGACTGTCCCAATCGCCCTGCTTGCTGATTCTCTGAGCAGAGGTGAACACAGCGTCGCGGCTGCTGATCATCGGGTGGTAATGGGAAGCGTCCCGCCCGAAGTAGACGGCTTAGGCGATATTCTTCGCCGATTCCAACACATGACAGAAATGCCCCGCGTCGATTCCTCCCAGCGAATTCTTTGGAAAGAATCCGCAAGCAACTATTTCCGAGCCACCGCCCCGGACAATTCCAAAGACGGAATCCGCCCCGTAACGGGACTTCTCGCTTCCACTCAGGAGGAGCAGCAGAACTTGTTACGAATCGTTGCGGATGCGGAGGCTGGAGTGTCCAAACGTGAGCAGGCTAGCCAAATTTTTGTGCAATCGGTTCGCCGTTTTGGGCTTCTGATCTCTTCCGAGTCCGCGAATGCTCAGTACGATGTGTATAACGCGCGGGGAGAGAGTGAGCCGATGACCCGCGCCGTGATGGGTCGCGTCTTGGATGCGATCGAGGCCTCGACGGGGCAGCGATCGTGGTCTGGAATCGGCCCTTGATCGCCGCAGCGGAACGGCGATTTCGTAGGCCTCGGCTCGTAGCACGCAAAGCAGTCGATGGCCAGTTTTGGTCCCGAATCCGGAAAATCGAAACTGCTCGGGACGACGTTGCTCCCGGGCGTGATCGGTTCTTCGCCGGCCATGTACGAGGTGGCCCGCGTGACGCGACGGGTGGCCATGACCAACGCTTCGGTACTGCTTCTGGGTGAAACGGGTACAGGCAAGGAAGTCATCGCAAATGCCATCCATCAACTCAGCAACCGTGTCGGTGGCCCTTTCGTCAAAGTCAATTGCGGGGCCTTGAGCGAAAGCCTGTTGGAAAGTGAGCTGTTCGGCCACGTCCGAGGGGCCTTTACAGGAGCCATCGGGAATCGTGCCGGCCGTTTTGAAACTGCCCACACCGGTTCGATCTTTTTGGATGAGATCAACAGCACGTCCATGCATTTGCAAGTCAAACTGTTGCGCGTGTTGCAGCAGAAAGAGTTCGAACGGGTTGGCGATACAGAGACGGTGACCGTAGATACGCGGTTGATCGCGGCCAGTAACCGCGATCTCGCAGAAGAGATTCGCGCCGAACGATTTCGCGAGGATCTCTACTGGCGACTCAACGTTGTTCCCATTGAGCTTCCACCCCTCCGCAAGCGTCGGGAAGACATCCCTGCCCTAGTTGCTTACTTTCTGCAACTCTACAGCGATCAAAACGATCGCTTCGTTGTCCATATCCAGCGCGAGGCGATGCAGGCGCTCCAGGAATATCATTGGCCGGGAAATGTGCGTGAACTGCAAAACTACGTCGAACGAGCCGTGGTGATGTCTGATTCCGATGAGTTAACTGTCGATTTGCTTCCCGGTGAAGTGACTGGCACACAGCCCGCACAGAACTTTAGTTCGCATGCTTCCGTGCCAGCCGACTTTGAGACGTTGACCAAGCAACTCGTCACCGAAGGGCTGCGTTTATGCCAACCCGATCCGGTCGACCTGCATGGGCGAATCGTCGACAAGGTCGAGAAAGAATTGATCGCTCAAGTGCTTCAATCGTGCTCCTATGTTCAGACCAAAGCTGCGACGCGGCTCGGCATCAACCGGAACACCTTGCACAAGAAGATGAAGGACTACAACCTGGAAGGGGAGGACTCGCCCGAGTGAAGGCGAGCCACCGATCATCGGATTTTTCCCGAGCAACACTTTCCCTGCGACGCAAACAACCACCATGTCACATAGATTCAGCACCATTCAATCGGCTGTCGAAGCCATCGCGGCAGGGAAGGTCGTCATCGTTTTGGACGATGAAGACCGAGAGAACGAAGGGGACTTCGTTTGCGCTGCGGAGCGTGTAACAACGGAAAATATCAATTTCATGCTGGCTGGGCACGGCCAATTGTGCTGTTCGATTCTACCAACCGTCTCCAAGAGATTGGAGCTGAGACCTCTGGTCGAACAAAACACTTCCCCTCTGACGACTGCCTTCATGACCCCTGTCGATTTCTTTGGGTGCAAAACAGGCATTACGGCGGGGGAGCGAGCCGAGACCATTCGAAGGTTGGCCAGCGAACAATCGAAACCCAATGATTTTGTCCGCCCCGGACACGTTTATCCGTTGCTGGCCATGGAGGGGGGAGTGTTGCGCCGTGCAGGGCATACGGAAGCCTCGGTCGACTTGGCTCGCATGGCCGGAATGGCCCCAGCGGGGGTTCTCTGTGAGATTCTCAACGCGGAAGGGGATCGAGCAACGCGGGATGAGCTCGTTGCACTCGCTCGCCGGCATGAACTGGAGATTATCACCGTCGAGCAATTGATCGCTCATCGCCGAGTCAGCGAAAAACTGGTCTCGCGCTCAGCGCAATGCACTCTCCCCACCAAATACGGCGAGTTCCAACTGATCGTTTACGACGTGCAGTTCGAGGATCAAGAGCCGATTGCTTTGGCATTTGGGAATCTCGAGGACGCGAGCGCTGGACCACCACTCGTGCGGATGCATAGCAGTTGCTTTACCGGTGATCTCATCGCATCCCTCCGATGCGATTGCGGAGATCAACTCCATCTCGCGCTCGATGCGATCTCACAGGCAGGGCGTGGAGTTTTGGTCTATTTGCCACAAGAAGGACGAGGCATCGGTCTCGCCCAAAAGATCCGTGCTTATGCGCTTCAAGATGAAGGGCTCGACACCGTCGAAGCCAATCATCGTCTGGGTTTCAAGGCGGACATGCGCGACTATGGAGTTGGGATCCAGATCTTGAAAGACCTGGGGCTGCGGGAGATCCGCCTTCTCACCAACAATCCGAAAAAGACCGAAGCGTTTAACCTACGAGGGTTTGATCTCACCGTCGTCGATCAAGTTCCTATCATCACACCGACCAACGAATTCAACGCGAACTACTTGGCAACCAAGCGAGATAAGATGGGTCATATCCTCCCCTAACTGCAGCAGAGCTAGCGAACTTTTTGACGATTACATTGGTTCCTTCGAATAGCTCGACCGAAACAATTGCAAACGGTGCGAAGATCCTGTTACGTCGCTTGCGCGACCGCTACAACGAATTGGGCCAATTTTGGATTGATTCGCTTTCAACTGAATCATCGCCTGTATCCTATTCAAAAAATGGCCAGAACTTTGGAGGACGTGGTGCCGCAAGTGTGGTCTTTATTCGCCACCCTCAGGCGTTTCGTTAGGCAAGAGAAGAAAGGTGACCGACACGTTGGCTTTGACGGGGATCTTGCCCAGGGACACGGTCTCGGTTTCCTCGAGTTCACTGCTGGGGGCGGAAACGGCAGCATTTTGCGACATCGCGCCCGCTCGGCCATATCCGTTCCATGGCACGCCTGATTGATTCTCCGTGATTTGCAACGGCCCGCCTATCTTTCGTCCGAGAGTCGCGGCCATTTTCTCCGCTTTCTCTTTTGCGGCGAGCAGCGCCATCTCGCGCGCTTGCTCACGATACGTTTTCAGTTCGGTGGTCTGGAATTCAATGCCTTGAATTCGGTTGATTCCAGCAGCGAGCAAAGCGGATAGCACAGGATCTAGTTTGGTGACATCGCGCACCGTTACCACAAAGGTATTACGTGACGTGTAGCCAAGGAATTTGGGAGGGTTGTTGTTGTACTCGTTCGAGTAGCGAGGCTCCAGCGACAAGTAGTCCGTTTGGACATCTGCGGCAGGAATGCCGGTTTCCTTAAGAACTGCGAAAGCCCTTGCGATCAAATCGTTGTTCTTCTTCTTTGCGACTTGGACGTCGGCATCAAACGTTTCCACTCCGAGAGTTACCAGAACTCGATCGGGCTGAACATGCACCAACGCCTCGCCGAGGACGGAAATGGTAGGCCGTTGTGCCGTTGGTCCCGGCTGTGCTCTGGCTATCATCGCAGAGTTCAACACAGCCAAAAACCCAAGTGCCATCGCATGGAATTTGAGCACGTGCATCATCGCTCCTCGGAGTCTACTACTGTTGACTATTTGGCGACACCAAACTGGAACGATGTCACTTCTTTGAGCGTTTCCCCTGGCTTAAGAACAGTCGTCGAAAACGCCGGTTGGTTCGGAGCGTCAGGGTAGTGTTGGGTTTCCAAGCAAAACGCTTCATGCATTTTGTAGTTTGCGTTCCCAGCGTTACCAGCCAAGAAATTGCCTGTGTATAGCTGTATTCCCGGTTGTGTTGTAAGGATTTCGAGCGTCCTGCCACTGGCGGGATCGCTGACTTTGGCTGCGGATCGCAACTCTCCTGTTTTGCCACGTACCACATAGCAATGGTCGTATCCATTGGTGGCTTTCAGTTCCGCGATGCGTTCGCCGATCTTGTGCGGCGCTACGAAGTCTAACGGCGTTCCAACCACACTGGCCAATTGACCGGTTGGGATCATGAATTCGTCGACCGGCAGGTATTGATCGGCAGCGAGCGTTAGGTCGTGGTTGTAGACGGTTCCAGAACCTGGGCCTCCCAGATTGAAGTAGGCGTGGTTGGTGAGATTCACCACGGTTGCTTTGTCCGTCGTGGCTTCAAATGTCAGAGTGAGTCGGTTGTCATTATCCCATACGTAGGTTGCATGGGTTGTTAATGTCCCAGGGTATCCTTCGTCCCCATCGGGACTGACCAACGTGAACTTCAGCCCGACGCTGTTGTCTGCCTTCAACTCCGTGACCGTCCAGATCTTCTTGTCAAAGCCGACTTCTCCACCGTGCAAGTGATTTGGGCCGTTGTTGACCGCTAAAGAATAGGTTTTGCTATCCAGAACGAATTTGCCTTTGGCGATGCGATTGCAAAAACGACCGACGGTGGAACCGAAGTAAGGATGCCGCTGTAAGTATCCCTCCAGGGAATCGAAGCCGGCGGTGACGTTGACCTTCTTGCCATCGCGATCAGGCACATCGATCGAAACGACGATGGCACCGTAATCGATCATCTGCACTCGGTTCCCTGCAGCATTCGTCAAAACAAACAGAGTGACGGGCTTGCCATCGGAAGTGTTTCCAAAGGGTTTCTTTTCGATGCTCATAGCGTTTGTGTTGTAGTCCACGGCTCGGGCTGTGGCCCCAATCAAAGAAAGAATGATGACGGCTCCGGCCGTCAATCTGTTCATGAAGCGGGAAAGGGTAAACGTCGTTTGGATCATTGTCGATATGGCCTTGATGGGCATAGTGGAAAGGAGGTTCGTGCGGAAATGCTTGGTAGGGGAGAAAACGGGCGGATAAACAGATAAACAATCGTGTGCTTCGGCTATTGGAGGGTTCCCCGGGCTCAGTCCAGGACGATGATCTGTCCGCGTTGGATTACTTGTCTTCGGGTTTGGCGTTGCCTGGCTCTACACGACCAAACAGATGCCCACCGACATTGTCGTGTTTCCATGTGCCCGCATACTTGCGATCATGAAAAACGACGCGAGCCGAAAAGGTTCCCAGTCCGGGTATTGTAATGGAATCGAGAACCATGATCGGCGTTCGTCCAACCCATTCTACTTGAATGGGGACTGGGACAACCAAGTCTTTATCGCCGTACTTGATTCTGGTTGAAATCTCCCAGACGTTGTCATCCCCATCCAGTTTTTTGGCCGCTTTGATCTCGTAGCGTTCTTCTTCCAATTTGTTCAGCGGCCTGCCATCGATGGTAAAAACGCCGGTCAGCACGGCACCGCTCAAGTATTTCTCGAACTCGGCGATTGGGGGAGGATCTTCTTTGTTGACAGTCTTTTTCGCGGCCGGTGTCTCCTGGGCGCGAGCCGCCGTCGACGGGTGGAATTCCAATGTTCCCGACCATGCAATCAGTATCCCAATACCGATCATTGACCAAAGTGCGATTTGCTTTTTCATGTTACTCTCCGTTAATGATTGGAACATTGTTCGGGATCGGCGGCCCTAGCTCCTGATACCTCTAGGGTAGCCGTTTCTCCGGACTCTTTCTATCAGAACATATGAATTCCTCGCAACCTATTCTGTGCCAACCCAGACCGCACCGGAATGCCCCGCGTGTTGTTCTCGTTGTGTCCCTCCCTGACGCGGCGGCTGTGTCGTGGGATAGTCTTCCAGACTGTCATTGCTCCTAAAAGAGGTCTGGTTGTCGTCTTTGTGTCCCCAGCTGACGCGTTTTGAAGTTGCGATCTTTGCGTGACTCGGAATCTAAATCCATGCTTGTCCTGGATTTATCGAACCCGAACTCGTACTCAGCGATCGCGGTACTTGTACTCAAACCGGTATTTTCGAGTACGAGTACGAGTACCATTTCATTGAGTACGAGTACGAGAGAAGCCCGATTAGGGCAACTTCAAAACCGACGCGATGGGTTCAGCATGTCGCGTGGAAAAAAACGATCCCTATCCAAATCCAATCAACAAGCCGGCCACGGTGGACGCGCCCCGATGCCTTCGTTAGAGATGTTTCAGGAACGAAATGGCGTTTCGGAATTCTTCGACGGGGTTCGGCGCCATGTCCCGTTCGACAACGAAGTACCCTCGATAGGTTTGCTCTTCGAGAACCGCAGCGATGTTTGGGAATTCGGCTAATCCATAACCTAACGGGACTTGTGTCCCCCGTCCTCGAGCTCGATCGGGAACTCCGTCCTTCGCATGAACCAACATGACGTGAGGACAGATTCGGGGTAAGTCGTCGAGCGAGAAGCCTTGAACGAGCAAATTTCCTGGATTGAGCGTAACACCAACCGTACCATCTGGGAGCGTATCCAGGAAATCGGCGAGGGTTGCCAACGGCTCCGCACCGGTTTCAATTGCGAGGAAGGCACCCACGCGTTGCGAATACAATCCGATGTCCGTTAAGACGTTGCGCATGATCTCCCTAGAAGGTGAATCGGGTGCTTCTGCGATCTGACCCGCGTTGTTAACGACTACGTTTGCACCTAAGTCGTAAGCAAGTTTTAAAGCGCCCTTCGTCCCCTCGATCCGTCGATCCAACTCCTCGGCACATTCGTAACCGCGCCTGGTTGTATATCTCAAAGACGAAACGCGAAGATTCAGATCCTCGAGCAGCTTGCGGACTTGACGAAGTCCAGTGCTATCCAAGTCCGCAGGTCGTAATTCGGTCCGAGCGTCGATCTCGACAGCCTCTGCACCCAGCCTCGCGGCTGTCTGCAGGGCTTGTTTGAAGGGCATCCGCAATCCAGACAACTGAAGACCAATTCTTATCCCTGGCAAAATGGACTCCTAGCAGGAATGTACACCGAAGCGGAGACGCGGATTCATCCTAAATCGGCCATCCTTCGTCTGACACCTGCGGTGCATCGTGATGTTTTGGCTGCTTCTCGTGCTCGCGCGCATGCTCGATCGAGAAGAGATGAAGTGTAGCATCTCTCGCCCATTCATGCCGGGTGGAGAAGATTTGTTTCGTTGCGGATCCAAGCTGAAAGAACCTTCGAGCACTAGGTTTGACGTTGCGATATTCGAGTGTTGCGGAATCTCAGTCCCTATTTTCCATGGATTTATCGTACTCGTACTCGTACTCAGCGATCGCGGTACTCGTACTCGATGCGGTGTCTTCGAGTACGAGTACGAGTACCATTTCATTGAGTACGAGGGTAAGAGAAGCCAAAACAGCGCAACTACAAAAATCGCTTGCGCGGCTGTGGGGAACACGAGAAGGCCCATCAATCGGATCGAACGATCCTCGAGCATCGCATCAGTGCGGAGAGCGTCGAGTACGCCTCCTTGAGGGAAATCTTCGATTTTCCACGCACGCGCTCCGAATAAACAATCGGAACTTCGACGACGCGGGCGCCCTCCTTCAGGAGGTGCGCTAGCACTTCCTCGAGGAATCCATAACCTGATTCTCGGAGCTGATCCAAGCGAATCTTCTTCAAATTGGAGACGCGATACATGCGATACGCGCTGCTGCAATCGGAGATGGTCCAGCCGACGATCCATCGCGCGAGAGTGTTGGCGGTTCGGCTGACCCAAATTCGACGCCAAGAACATCCTATCAGACCTCCACCCGGGACGTACCTGGACCCGATCGCCACGTCGCACTCTCTGGCATGATCGATCATTGTCGGAATGACCTGAGGGTCATGGCTCAAATCGCCATCGAGATTGATCATCCAGGGATAGCCGTGATCGATAGCGTACTGCATTCCTTCCTTGATCGCCGTTCCTAGGCCAAGTTTTCCTGAGCGGCTGATCAGTTGCAATCGCGGTTCAGCCCGTTGACGTTCGCGAATCCAGTCTGCCGTGCCATCGGGTGAATTGTCGTCGATGATCAGTATGTCCGCATACGGAGAGGCGGCATGCATCTGATCTAACAGCGTGGGAAGGTTCTCACGCTCGTTATATGTGCAAACTAGGAGGAGTAGACGGTCGATTGGCTCGGACTCGGGCGACGAAGACAAATCATTCCTCGCCGTCTTCGTCATCGAGCTCGCTATCGTCTGGAGCTTCGTTCACATCGGCGCCGAATTCGTCGTCCGGGCCAGCGATGGAGGAGGGTGTCGCCAACGGTGCGGCCGCGGCAGCAGCGGCTGCCGCTTCATCGATGTCGTCTCCAGGGACGCGAACGATGGCCGCCAACGAGTCGTTCTCGTCCATGCTCATGATCCGGACACCTTGTGTGTTGCGACCGATGACGCTGATGTCACTCGCAGCGATACGCTGAATCTTGCCTCGCGAAGTCATCATCAGAAGTTCATCGGAGTCCATCACCGGCAAGATTCCGATGACGGGGCCATTGCGTTTCGTGGTTTTGATATCGATGACCCCTTTACCTCCTCGGCGCTGCGTACGATAGCGATTGGCAGAGCTGGTGTCGTCCGCCGCTTCGGGCTCGGCTGCGGCTTCTTCCTCCGCTGCGACGTTTTCATCCAGTCCATCCCCGTCAACCAAGAGAGCATCTTCACGAATGGCCAACTCGTCACCTGGGCCAAAATCGGTTCGCTTTCCGTATCCATTCTGACAAACGGTCAATAGTGTGGCGGTGGGATCTGCTACGACCATGCCCACCAGCGAATCTCCCTTTTTGAGGGATATTCCCTTGACCCCCGAGGTGTTTCTACCCATCGATCGAGCATCCCGTTCGGAGAAGCGAATGGCCATTCCGTTCGCGGTCGAGAGAACGATCTGGTCCTTCGGCTTGGTGATAACCACATCTACCAGTTCATCATCCTCCCGGAGTTTGATTGCGATGATGCCACCTTTTTTGGGACGGCTATACGCCTCGAGCGCGGTTTTCTTGATGATTCCTTTTTTCGTTGCCATCATCAAGAAATGTCCGGGCAAATTGAAGTCCCGAATGGGGACGCAATCGAGAATCTTTTCGTCAGGGGTGAGGTTGAGCAGGTTCACGATGGCGCGGCCACGGCTTTCGCGGCTCATCTGCGGAATCTCCCAAACTTTTTGCCAATAGACTTTGCCTTGATTGGTAAAGAACAACAAATAGGCATGGGTGCTGGCCACGAAAAGATGCTCGACGGGATCTTCTTCTTCGCTCTTCAAGCCTGTGATACCCTTGCCGCCGCGCTTCTGCGCTTTGTAGATCGACGCAGGGAGTCGTTTGATGTAGCCCTGGTGCGAAATGGTAACCACCATAGTTTCCTCCGTGATGAGGTCTTCCATGTTGTAGTTGCCCAATTCTTCATCGGAGATTTCGGTCATCCGATCATTGCCATACTTGCGAGCAATTTCGACCAAGTCGTCTCGGATGATGGCGTAAATATTGGCGGGGTCCCCAAGGATCCTTCGGTATTCTGTGATCTCCGTTAGAATCTCCGCATGTTCATTGGCTAATCTCTCTTGTTCGAGCCCGGCCAGCTGCCCCAGGGTCATTCTTAGGATCGAATCGGTTTGCACGCTGGTAAGGCGGTACACATCGGATTGTCCCCGTTCGAGTTGGAAGTCGGCAAAGCCTGTTTCCCCAAGAGCTCGTTGCAACATGGAGGCGGGGCATTCGACCCCCATCAGCTTTTCTTTGGCTTCGGCCTGTGTTCGGCTAGAGCGGATAAGAGCGATGATGCGATCGATATCTGCCAACGCGAGGAGCAGACCTTCGATAACGTGCTTGCGTTTCCTGGCCGCTCCTAGCAGGAACTGCGTGCGTCGTCGGATGACGGTCACACGATGCCGAATGAACTCTTGGAGAAGTTCCTTGATATTCAATTCCCGCGGTTTGCCATCCACCAATGCCAGCAGGATGATGGAGAACGTTTCCTGCAAAGGACTGAATTGAAAGAGCTGATTGAGAACCACATTGGGATCCGAGTTCTGTTTGATCTCGATCACCAGTCGCACGGGCTCCTTCAAATCGCTTTCATCGCGAATGCCAGAGATGCCTTTGATTCTCTCGCCGCGCACCAGTTCGGCAATCTTTTCTACGACGCGATCGCGCGCCGTTTGAAAGGGAATGTCGCGAACCACCAACCGGGACTTGCGACCATCCTCTTCAATATCGACGTGACCCCGCACCACAATGGTAGATCGCCCGGTCGCGTAGGCTTGTCGAATGTTGTAGCGACCGCAAATGATGCCGCCGGTTGGGAAGTCTGGACCGGGGATGATCTCGCAAAGTTCGTTCACGGTCGTTTCGGGGTCATCGATCAATCGGATGATCGCATTGCATACCTCTCGCAAATTGTGAGGCGGGATGCTGGTGGCCATGCCGACCGCAATGCCCTGCGCACCGTTGACGAGCAGGTTTGGAAACTTCGACGGAAGAACGACCGGTTCATTGCGGCGGTCGTCGTAGGTTGGAATGAAATCGACGGTGTCTAGCTTCAGGTCCTCGAGCATCATTGCGGCCGGGCCGGCCAATCGCGCTTCGGTGTACCGCATGGCAGCGGCGGGCAACCCGGCGATCGAACCGAAATTCCCTTGTTTGTCGATCAAGACGTGCCGCATGTTCCATTCTTGAGCCATCCGTACCAGCGTTGGATAAATGATGGCTTCGCCGTGCGGGTGATAATTGCCCGATGTATCGCCAGCGATCTTGGCACACTTGACCCGAGCAGCACCTGGGTTCAAGCTGAGATCGTTCATCGCCACCAGAATGCGGCGCTGGCTCGGCTTCAATCCGTCGCGCACATCCGGCAATGCACGACTGACGATCACACTCATCGCGTACGTCAAATAACTGTTGCGCAGTTCTTCTTCGATGGGCTCTTCGATCATCCGTTCGCCGGTCCCTCCACCCTCGTTGGAGGGGGGAATACTGGCAGGATCATTCTGGTCAAAATCATCGCTTGGTGGGACGTTCGACACGGAGAAGTCGTTTCTGATCGAGGGTAAGGATGAGTCGCGACACGCGGGGAATAAAAGGCACCGAATCCGTCGTGGTTCTGGCCCTCTTTTCGCACCTTATCGGGTCAGCCAAAACAGGGCCCAAAGTATAGCAAAAGCCCACCCTTTCACAATTGCCCTAAAACCCCGTTATACCCTGCAAATTGCCTGGGAAATTCCTCCCGGAAAGACACTCGGGAAACCCCTGGCGTCCGAACACCATGGATCCGGTCCGATCCGACCCCAGTCCGAACCCGCCAGGCTACCGCTTGGAGGCCTGAGCTCGCGAGGGATCCTCGGGCCAAGAGTGTTTCGGATAGCGACGTTTCAACTCTTTTCGTACCTCGGCGTAACCGACGTGCCAAAACGATGCCAGGTCATCCGTGATCTGTTGCGGGCGCATGCTCGGTGCGAGCAAATGCAGTAGCAACGGAATCCTGCCAGAGGCGATGCGAGGCGTTTGTTGCCAAGAAAATACTTCCTGTATTTTGACTGCAAGGATCGGGGATTTGCCCAACGCGTACTCGATCCGGATCGAACTCCCCGAAGGGACTTGAATACGGGCTGGGGCTTCGCGCTCGAGCGCTGCCAATTGATTCGATGTCAATTGACCTCGCAACCAATCCAGCCATGGGCCTCGCTTCACTTCCTCAAGCGATCGCTTTCCGCGACACATTTCCTTTGCGACCTCATGCAGTCGTTCTGTCTCAAACATCGGCAATTCCAACTCGGGCATCCATTCCCGCAGGCAAGCCGCGCGATGGAGCCACTGCTGCACGTCGAGATCGTCCTTCGGGAAGGTCGTATCCCAATGTGTTTGTACGGCCTCGAACAAGACCTGCGCGCACGCTTCTTCATCGTCGATGGAAGTAGGAGTCTCGCGCAGCATCAAGTCGATCCAATACGTTCGGCGGCGCGCAACAACCTGTTTTTGCGACGGATGAAAAAAGAGTTCATCGCATTCCCGACGGTTGCTCCCCACCAACCAGGCCGCATCGACGCGGCTGGCTTGACGCACGACCGCATCTCCCGGACCCGATACGGTTTCAACACAAACGAACAACTCCGGTTCGATCACGCCGCTTTGAGGATCGAGCTGCACCCCTTTGCCACCTACCATCAATGCGTGCTGACGCCCCGCGGCACGTCGACGTGCGACGCGATCGGGGAATCCCACCAGAATCGATCGAAGGATGGCAAAATCCTGGGCTTCTGCCGACACGCGTTCGTTCGATGCCGGTGACTCCTGAGTCTCCCGTGATACCGTTCTGTTTTCCGGTGTCAGACGCCGCTGGATCGACTCGCCGATTTGCTGGATCTGTCGCGCTGACTGTTCAATTGCCCTCACCGCCGAGCGATTGACGATTCCAAACGGGGTTTGTTCCGTGGGGGTTCGGTCCCTTCCTCGAAGGACATGGATGCGTTCGACGCAATCGCTATCCCAACGCTTGGTTGCCATGGTGGTCATTCGATGGCCACTGGCTGAATCGCGGGCACGACGTTCGAAAGGATCTCTTTCAGAAAGGATGGCAGCGATCCAACTGGCTTCCACCAAACAGCCCCGTTGGACCGATTCCAAAACCATTCGCCCCAGCCTGGGATGCAACGGCAATCGAGCCAGTTGGGTACCTAGTGGAGTAATGCGTCCTGCCTCGATCGCACCCAGCGATTCCAGCAACCGGACGGCCGATCGAAAGGAATCCTCGCGGGGGGGCTCAAGCCATGGGAAATCTCGACTGGAACCCTCTCCCCATGCAAATAGCTGCAACACGGCTCCGGCCAAGTCGATCCTTCGAATCTCGGGCTCCAAGAAAGGGGCCCGCGATCGATCCGAGGCTTCGGACCACAACCGAACACAACTCCCTGGAGCTACACGGCCTGCACGTCCCGCCCGCTGAATCGCCGATGCTGAACTGATGTTTTCTAATGCCAGTCGGTCTAATCCGACATCCGGCGAGAATCTCAAGACGCGAGCCAATCCACTATCGACGACCGTTTGGATACCAAGGATGGTCAGCGACGTCTCCGCGATGTTCGTGGCCAGCACCACGCGCGGGCGTGGCCCTGGCTCGATCGCGCGCACTTGTTCGTCCAGCGGCATCGAACCGTACAATGGAAGCACGTCATGTGTCCCCTCGATTCTCTGTCTTCCTAACAAATCCTTGCACCGGTGAATTTCTCCCGATCCCGGTAGGAACGCGAGGATATCCCCGGGTCTGTTTGGAGCCAGTTCTGTCAGTGTCTCGGCCATATGTTCAACCATTTGCGTTGTGCCGGCAAAGGATTGCAAACGGGGCGGGCAATATCGTATTGCGACCGGATATTGGATCGAGTTCACGCGAATGACCGGAGCGTTGGCCAGCGGCCCTGCCATCAGGGATGGGTCGAGTGTTGCCGACATGAGGATCATCTTCAAGTCGTCGCGCAGCGTTTGCTGCACTCGCCGCAACATCGCGAAGAGCAAGTCCGAATCGAGGGACCGCTCGTGGAACTCATCGAGGATCACCACCGACACATCTTCGATTGCAGGGTCTTCCTGCATACGTCGAATCAGGATTCCCTCGGTCGCGACGATCAATCGCGTGTTTCTCCCGACCTGGTGATCCAATCGCACCGAATAACCTACGGTATTCCCAATCGCTTCACCTTTTTCCCACGCGATGCGAGCCGCTACCGACCGCGCTGCCAATCGCCGGGGTTGCAGCAAATAGATTTTTTTCCCTGCCGAAACGAGCCCATCCAGAAGTGCTGGGGCGACGCGGGTTGTCTTGCCTGTACCCGGTGGTGCATCCACCAAAGTGATGGAATGACTTCGGACGGCTTCGATGATGGCAGGCAGATAGGGATCGACGGGTAATGGGTTGATCGACACGATGGCGGGATCACGAAAGGTTGGAATCAGTCTTTACCACGCTAGTTCGAGGAACGCCGCCGATAGCCATCGCCATTGCCTGAGGAATTGATTTTCGGCTTCTGGAAGATCAAACGGTGGCTGTTTTCACCCAGCAGGTCATCGAGCCTTTCACGCAATTCGGGTTTGATCTCGACCCGTCGCTTGCTCGTTTGGATATGCACGGTTTCGCCATTGAGGCGATGGATCGCGAACATCACTTCGCGTTCTCCTTCATAACCTCGCAGGATTTCTTCGATCTTTGGAATCAATTGTTCGTCGTGTTTGGCTTCGTCAAAGGCGATACGAATCCCAGAGGTGAATTTGCTATCTGCCTCTTGAATGGGGATTACTTCATCGACGATGAGATTGATTTCTTCTTCGCCCCGCTTGTCGATCCGGCCACGGATGAGAACGATGCTGTCGGGAACGATGGTCTGTTCACACTGCGCGTACGTGCTCGGCCAAGCGATCGAGCGCGTGATCCCTTCGAGGTCTTCCAGGTCAAAGTTCGCGTACTTGGAGGGTTCGCCCGGTTTCGGATTTCGAGTGTACGCGAGCTTGATCGATGAAACGATTCCACCCATCCAAACCTCGGAACGGTGCTTGAGTGTTTTTGCTGTGACCGCGTTTTGAGTGCAGAACGATTTCAGAATGCGTTCGTACTCCGACAACGGATGGGAGGACAGGTAGTAACCGAGGACTTCCTTCTCGCTGGCGAGTTTTTCTTTCTCTGGGAATTCAGGGATATCCGGCAACGTGACGGCGGGTGCGGCCTCTTGCATCAGATCACCGAACAAATTGAGCTGCCCGCTTCGCTTGTCCTTGGCCGCTGCGGCGCCACCTTGAAGGGCTTTGTCCAATACTGCCAAGTGTTGCGATCGTCGCGCGCCAAAACAATCGAAGGCCCCGGCACGGATCAGAGACTCGAGCGATGAGCGATTGCACGAGGACGAGTCGACGCGGTTGCAGAGATCGAAGATGTCAAGGTAAAGACCGTTTTTGTCTCGTTCTCGAGCGATCGCTTCGGCAGCTCCCGCGCTGCAACCTTTGATGGCCGATAATCCGAAATGAATCTTGGCATCTCGGACGCTGAACTCGCTCCGAGAAGCGTTGACATTGGGCTGTTCAACGACGATTCCCATCCGTTGGCAATCTTCCAAATGTTCGACCAAGGAATCTTTTCGTTTGAAATTACGGTTTGGAATATCCCCTGTGAGCAAAGCGGCCATGAACTCGACTTTGTAATGGGACTTCAAGTACGCGGTTTGGTAAGCGATGAGTGCATAAGCAGTCGAGTGGCTCTTGTTAAAGCCGTAACCGGCGAACTTCAAGATCATTTTCCAAAAGTCTTCAGCGTCTCGCTTGGCCAGTCCCAGCGATACGGCCCCCTGAAGAAACTTTTCTGCGTTGGCCGCGATGGTCTCTTCTTTCTTTTTGCTGATGGCTTTAATGCAGGTGTAGGCTTTGGCCAATTCGATCCCACCCACACGGTTGAGAATCCGCATGACTTGTTCTTGGTACACCATCACCCCATGCGTTTCTTCAAGAATTTCGCGCAGGATGGGATGGAGGTAATTCGCCTCCTTCTTACCTAGTTTTACTGCGATGTAGTCGTCGACCATGCCTCCTTCGAGCGGTCCTGGACGATAGAGGGCATTGGTGGCGATAATATCGCTAAAATGATCGGGCTTCATCCTTTGAAGCAAGTCCCGAATCCCGCCACTTTCAAGCTGAAAGACCCCCTTGGTTTCGCCTCGTCGCAACAGGTCAAACGTCGCGGGATCTTCTAATGGGAATTTTAAAGGGTCGATTCGCTCGCCGGTCGTTTGCTCGATGATGTCGACCGCTTTGGATAGGATGGTCAAGTTCCTCAAGCCGAGGAAATCCATTTTCAACAGGCCGGCTGCTTCCACATCTCCCATCGACCATTGCGTGATGACGTCATCTTTGCCGGAGCCTCGCATGAGCGGGACATACTCCGTGAGGGGTTTGTCCGCGATTACGACCGCTGCTGCATGCGTTCCGATACTGCGCGCCATCCCTTCGACTCGCATGGCGAGACTCATCAGTTCCTTGAGCACCGGATCGGCGTCGACCGCGTGTCTTAAGTCTTGGCTTTCCGCCAGCGCATCCTTGATAGAAATTTTTGGGTCGTCAGGAACCATCTCGCTCAGCTCGGCGACTCGATTGAGTGGCAGATTGATGGTTCGACCGACATCCTTGATCGCACCGCGAGCTTTCAGAGTACCGAACGTGCCGATCTGTGCGACGTTCGCTTCCCCATACTTTTCTTTCACATAGCGAATGATTTCATTGCGTCTTTCCTGGCAGAAATCAATGTCGATATCCGGTGCTTCCAGGCGGCTCTCGTCGAGAAAGCGCTCGAATAGCAAGTCGTACTTGATCGGACAGACGTGAGACAAGTAGAGCGCATAACAAACAATCGCACCGACGCCGCTACCCCGCGCCGTGGCTGGAACATCGATCTCGCGGGCATAGCGCACAAAGTCCCAAACAATCAGGAAGTAGTTGGAGAAGCCCAGTTTCTGGATGACCGCCAACTCGCGATCCAATCGATCCACGGCAATTTGGGACAATTGCCCATTCGGGCACATTGTTTCATTGCCCGCGTAACGTTCGAGCAAGCCTTGAATGCAAAGTTGGCGCAGGTAATCGTCAGCCGATGGGTGCTCCTTGGGAATTTCAAAGGATGGGAAGTTGCGTTTGCCCAGTTCCAGTTCGATGTCGACCGAATCTGCAATTTGTTGCGACCGCGCGACTGCATCTTCGAGTCCCTGGAAGTGCGAATACATCTCTTCCTGCGAGCGAAGAAAGAACTGGTCGTTCTCCATCTTCATGCGATTCGTGTCGGTTCGGAACTTGCCTGTGCTGATGCACATCAGGACATCTTGTACTTCGGCATCTTCCTGATCGACGTAGTGTGCGTCGCTCGTCGCAACCAAAGGCAATCCCATACGATTCGCAACATCGACAGCGCCCTGTAGTTGCTCGCGTTGGATCTTCAGGCCATTGTTCATGATTTCGATAAAGAAGCGATCCTCAAAAACATTCGAAAACCATTCGGCGACTTGGGCGGCTTCCTGCTGCGCAGCCGAAGTGTCATGCCCTTTGAGGATCATTCGGGAGAATTCACTCGACACACATCCGCTCAAACAGATAATCCCCTCGTTGAATTCTTGGAGCAGTTCTTTGTCGATGCGAGGCTTGAAGTAGAAGCCTTCGAGGCTCGCGCGCGATGCGAGGCGAACGAGATTTTGGAAGCCCGTACGGTTCTTTGCCAGTAGCGTTAGGTGATAGGCCGCTTCCTTTTGCGATGCCGCGTCCTTTTCGTAACGACTTCCAGGTGCTACGTACGCTTCGTAGCCGATGATGGGATTGACCCCCAGTTCTTTCGCCTTCTTGTAGAACTCGAGCGCCCCGTGAAGATTTCCATGGTCCGTCAGCGCCAATGCCGACATGCCGTGCGATTTGGCTTTCTTCAGCAGTCGGGTAATGGATCCGGCGCCGTCGAGCAAGCTGTAATGACTGTGGCAGTGAAGGTGAACAAAAGGGCGTGGATTAGCGATTGGCGATTTGTTCATGGCTTGGCAATCGATCGAAAAGAGTGTCCTCCTGACAGCCCGCGAGCAATCGCGAGCGCGATCTATCATGCTATCTGCATTAGGCTGTGCTGACGAGGACCAAGACGATCCTTCGGTGCGACTGGAAGTCCTTCGATTGCAAGCCGAATACTGCAAGCAAGGTTTTTTTTTCCCCGCAGCCGGGGTGTTCCTCGCCAACGGATTGTCTCTTTTGCACGTTTCGGGTTTGGAATTTCACAATGCAATCAACAGGATGCGAGCAAAAAATCCAGGAATGAAAACCATTTGCAACCGTTTTCACAGGGAAATAGGTCCCGCCAGGTGCAATTCGATCGGAACCAATCAAGCCGATCAAGAGAATCGCGACGGGAGATCCCTCGTCGTTTTCGTGAACGGTGGGAAGTGAGTACCGTCGACCAATTTGCCCTTTGGACTATAATCGGTCCAGAAGGAACACCCTTTTCCAGGATTACCAATATCAAAGAAGGTGAATTGACGCATGCATCGCTTCTATGCCAAGAGGATTCTGTTTTCGGCTCTGATCGCTTCCGTTGATTTCGCAACAGTCGCGGTCGCCCAGGAAAAATACGATCCAACTGCAGTCGCCGCTCAGGGGATAAGCAAGCTGAAAGTCAAGGCGACTGACTGGCCGCAGTTTGGCGGTTCGAGTGAACGTAACAACGTCCCAGACTCAGGCCCACTTCCCACCTCTTTCGATATCAAGTCGGGCAAAAACATCCGATGGTCTTCGCCTTTGGGTTCGGAGACCTACGGTAACCCGGTGGTTGCAAATGGAAAGGTCTACGTAGGAACCAACAACGGCAACGGTTATGTCAAGCGTTATCCGGCGACCGTCGACCTCGGTTGCTTGGTCTCGTTCGACGAAGAAACCGGCAAATTTCTCTGGCAGCACAGCAGCGAGAAGCTCCCCTCAGGCCGCGTCCATGACTGGCCGAACCAAGGTATCTGCTGCGCCCCATTAATCGATGGAGATCGCTTGTGGTACGTCACGAGCCGTGGTGAAGTCGCATGCCTCGATACGGAAGGTTTCCTCGATGGCGAAAACGACGGCCAATTCACGAAAGAACCCAACGAGAATCCCGACGAAGCGGATGTCGTGTGGAAGCTGGACATGATGGGTCAATTGGGTGTTTCGCAGCACAACATGTGCAGTTGCTCCGTCACGTGCGCAGGAGACCTCCTGTTCGTTAACACATCGAATGGCGTGGATGATGGGCACATAACGGTTCCAGAGGAAAACGCTCCTAGCTTCGCTTGTCTCAATCGCTTCACCGGAGAGGTCCTGTGGACGGATAAATCTCCAGGGGCAAATATCCTACACGGGCAATGGTCCTCTCCCTCTTATGCAATCCTAGGTGGGGTCGAACAAGTTCTGTTTGGCGGAGGGGATGGATGGCTGTACAGCTTTGATGCACGCGGGGAAAACGGTAAATCCAAATTGCTATGGAAGTTTGATTGCAATCCGAAGGATTCCGTTTATAAGCTGAACGGGGCAACGCGTAACCACATCATCGCTACACCCGTGATCTATGATGGATTGGTCTATGTGGCGGTCGGCGAAGATCCAGAACACGGTGAAGGTGCCGGCCATTTGTGGTGCATCGATCCGACCAAACGGGGCGATGTAAGCCCGACCTTGGTTTACAACTCCAAAAATCCGACAGTCGTTATTGCTCCCAAGCGCAAGCAAGCGCTCGTCGCAGCCGACGGAGACCTAGAGCGCGACAATCCCAATTCGGCGGCTGTGTTTCACTATGTCGGCAACAACCCGAAGGTCTTCGAAGAAACCATGCATCGCACCTGCGGCACCGTCGCGATCAAGGATGATTTGCTCTTCGTCACGGATTTCTCCGGGGTCGTGCATTGCCTCGATGTGAAGACCGGCAAAGGGCATTGGACTCACGACATGCTCGCCGCTTCCTGGGCTTCGCCACTGATCGCCGACAACAAGGTTTATGTTGGGGACGAAGATGGAGACATCTCGATTTTCGAACTTTCCAAGGAACTGAATTTGATCGCTGAGCTCAACGTCGGATCAGCAGTGTACACGACCCCCATTGCAGCCAATGGCCGTATTTACATTGCGAACCGAAATCGGCTCTTCTGCATTGAAGAAGGCAAACAATCCGCCGGCGTGAAGTAAGCAACGGAAACCGGGGATGCTAACCATTGCGGGTGAGCAGATGAATGCTTGCCCGCAATCGGGTACCTATGCTTAGCGCTCGTTACGCAGTACATCGCAGTATGTTTCGAGTATTAGCCGGAACGCGTTAGCGTCCGGTTCCTCGACACAATGAACGAAAACCGGGTGCTAACGCATTCCGGCTAGTTTGCAACAAGGCTGCTCAAACGGGAGTCAGCGATGCATGCAGGGCTCGGCAAGTGGTGGCACAAAGACCCAACCGATGGACGCATTCAATGCGATCTCTGCCCGCGGCAATGCCGCATGAAAGAAGGGGATCGCGGCTTCTGCTTCGTCCGCAAGATCGAGAACGATGTTCTGGTGCTGGATACCTACGGCAAGAGCACTGGATTTTGTATCGATCCCATCGAGAAGAAACCACTCCATCATTTTTATCCAGGCTCGAGCGTTCTGTCGTTCGGTACCGCTGGCTGCAATCTGGGTTGCCAGTTCTGTCAGAACTGGGATATCTCCAAGTCGCGCGAAGTTGCCAAACTGAGCAACATTGCCACCCCTGAGACAATCGCGCTGGCAGCGCGCGAACTCCAATGCCGGTCCGTCGCATTCACTTACAACGATCCTGTGGTGTGGGCAGAGTACGCAATCGATACGGCCAAAGCCTGTCGCGATTTGGGGATTGCAACCGTAGCGGTCACGGCGGGATACATGATGCCGGAGCCTCGGGCTGAATTCTACCGTTGGATGGATGCGGCGAACGTCGACCTCAAAGCTTTTTCGGAAGAGTTCTATCGCCAGATCACGTATTCCCATCTGGAACCCGTTCTCGATACGTTGCGCTATCTCCAGCGTGAAACCGATGTTTGGTTCGAAATCACGAATCTGGTAATTCCTCAAGCCAATGATTCGGCCGACGAATTGACCCGCATGTGTGACTGGATCGTCGAGGAATTAGGGCCGGATGTGCCTGTCCATTTCTCTGCCTTTCATCCCGATTTTCGGATGATGGATCGACCGAATACGTCGCATGAAAAACTGATCGAGGCGCATGGCATTGCAAAGCGCGCCGGTATCCGATTCCCGTATGTAGGAAATGTTCATGATGTTTCCAGGGCATCGACTTATTGCCGGTGTTGTGGCGAACTGTTGATCGAACGCGATTGGTACGAACTCGGACGCTATCAACTGCAAGGGAATGCGTGCTCGCATTGTGAAGCCGTTCTGCCAGGACGGTTCGAGGATCGGCCGGGAACATGGGGGCGTAAGCGGCAACCGGTAGACATTCGTCGCTTCCAAACGGAAAGTTCGGAAAACATCCCCCAAGTCCTCGGGAACTTCAACCGATTATCTCCCTCCAATCCTCCAGACCCGAAGCATGGGGTATCTTTGCCTAGGCAGCACACTCCCGCACCTCCGCAGTCGGTCTCAGGATTCAACCCAAGCATGGAGCCCACGATGTCGTCCTCGGCCCTCTCATCCTTCCAGAAACTGGAAATGCTTCCACTGGTTTCCTTGACAACAGATCAACGCCACAGCATTCATCGCCTCGTCCAGCAATTGGTCACGGCCAGCGTACTGCATGGCAAGGTTTCGGAAGAGTCCGTTAAATCCCTAGGTGAATTGGGCCAGCAGCATGTCTATGGCGTCTTTACGACGCTCAAACGCGGGGAGCATCTGAGAGGGTGTTGCGGTTTCCAGGGTCGCCCGACGCCACTCTTGGATGGACTTGCTGAATCCGCGCATCGCACTGCAACGGAGGACCCTCGCATGCCTGCCATCTCCGGTATCGAACTACCCTATTTGAGCTGCAGTGTCACATTACTCGATGCCCCTTTGCCGATCGATGGACCTGTCGCGGAACGTCCGAATGCGATCGTGATTGGCAAGCACGGACTGCGGATCTCCACTCCCCAAAGCAGCGTTTACGGAGAGCACGCGGGGTTGCTGCTCCCAAGTGTCCCTGTCGAGCAAGGTTGGAGTGTCGAACAATTCCTGATTGGTGTTTGCCGCAAAGCTGGGTTGCCGATCGATGCATGGCGAGATCCGGCCTGCTGTTTGGAGTCGTTTGAGGGATTGTCCATCGAAGGGCATTTCGATCGAGATCTCTTACCGGATCCGATCCCCATGGAATATGCACCAGGAGATCTGAATGGATTGGTGCGACTTAAGAACGTGGCTGTTCAAAACATGATCGCATTTTCGCGCGGTGCCACGCCGAATTATTACGTCCTAGATGCGATGGATGGAACCGTCAACGGGATTGTGATGTCGGCCATCAATACCGAAACGAAACGCCCTCTCGCCCATTGGATTCAAACGTCGCTACGGCCTGGTATTCCATTGCAAACCAATCTTTTCGAGCTCTGCAAATCCGCGGAACAAACCCTTCGTCGAACGCAGTTTAATCGGTCGGTCGATATCGATCTGGAATTGACTGTCCTGAATGCACCCGCGCATCACGGAGTGATTCATAGTGATGACTGGTCGGGCAATGTGCTTCACGAATCCTTAAGCGATTGCGAATTGCAAGGGATCGAGCCACAACATCGAGCTATCTTAGCGCTATGCGGCGATCGGGCAGCGGTAGCATTGGATGCCGACAAAACCGCGCATCAGTTGGTTCAAGAAGCGGCGGCTGCGGTCAAAACACGCTCGCATGGGATCGCGATCTTTTCGGTTGGGGCTGTATCCACTCTGCCTAACCTCTTGGCGAGCAATCATCTCGGTGTCGACACGAGCGATGCGCCGAGAGCAGCCGTGCTCGGCAACACGTTTTACCCCTCCGACTCTCACGAGCTCGATTCACTGCTTCAAGCCTTCGATGCGAAATCCCCAATCTCCAAGGCTGTCCCAGCATTGGCCATCATGACGCCCCATGCCGGATTGATGTACAGCGGCCAAGTCGCGATGGATGCGTGGAAGAGTACAGAGATCCCTAACCGAGTCGTGGTCGTAGGACCCAAGCATACCCGCTTAGGAGCGGACTGGGCTGTGTCCCCTGCCACGTCATGGATGCTGCCCGACGGCACATCCTTCGAGACAGACATCGAACTGGCCAAACGCATTGTCGAATCGGTGTCGGGTATGGAGTTTGATAATGCGGCGCATTCACGCGAACATAGCGCTGAAATTGAATTGCCTTTCTTGCGACACTTTACCCGCGAAGGACATCGTCCCAAGATTGTTTGTATCGCTATCGCTAATGCTCAGTGGGACGATATTGAGAAAGCAGCCAAGGAACTTGCTGGCGTGCTGGCGGATGTCGAACCAAGACCTCTTTTGGTCATCTCCAGTGACATGAATCACTTCGCCGAGGACACCGAGAATCGCAGGCGCGACAAAATCGCAATAGAGGCACTGGTTTCAGGGGATCCGAAGCACCTTTTGGAAACCTGCCGTGAGGAATCCATTAGCATGTGCGGTGCGGCCGCCGCGGCGCTGGTGATGCAAACCCTCAAAGAGTTGGGCGAAACGCCACATATCGAAAACTTGACCTACGATACCAGCGCTACTGCTTCCGGCGATGCAGCCCGCGTCGTTGGGTATGCGAGCGCTCGTTGGGTCAAGTCCTAAGTTTTGTCGTTGCTAGTTTCCTTGGCTTTTCGTACTCGTACTCCGCGCTAGCAGTACTCGTACTCGTACTCGTACTCCGCGTTAGCAGTACTCGTACTCGTACTCGTACTCGATGCGGTATCTTCGAGTACGAGTACGAGTACCATTTCATTGAGTACGAGTACGAGAGAAGCCAAAATAGCGCATCAAAAATCCTAAGCAACCCTGTGCCGGTCCCTCGACAACGCGTGAGGGCCGAACTCAGTACCAGGCATCCTCGGCTGCGAAAAAGAAATTTCATTAGCCGGAGTGCATTAGCACCCGGTTTCCGAGAATCCTGCACGGTTCATGGCCTTGCCTAACCTCCGGTTGTTTGCCCGGCATCTCCTGGCAATCGGCTCGTTTCTGATTCTGCTCGACTTCGCCAAAAAACCCTCATCGAATCTGAACACGGAACGGGTGCGATCCCGGCAGGTGAGTGGTTACAATCCTACCGAGCTTCGAATATGCGGTCGAAGCTAATCCGGATTCCTTCTTACTCGTGGATTGGTTTTAGAACTCATGAGCAGTCGTACACTCCGTTGTTTTCTGGTGTGTTGTTTTCTCGCGTTTCTGATGGTCGCGATTTCGACGTCTGCATGGGTACCCACAGCACACGCACAACTTGATAAAAGCGATGCCAAACCGGGACTCAAGGAACCGATTGCCAGATTGCCGGGGATGCAGCCCGGCGGTACGACTCTTCTCCCTAATGGGTGGACGATCAATGCCCAAGGCAAACAGGCCGCATTGGGAGATCTGCCAGTTCATTTGCTAGTCCATCCGAGCGGTACTGAGTTGGCGGTGTTGCATTCGGGCTATGGCGAGCACGAAATCATTACCTTGGAAGCCAATACGTTCAACAAAATCGCACGTGTCCCAATCCCCCAATCCTTTTACGGACTGGCCTTTTCAAGCGACGGCAAATTTTTGATCGCTTCGGGGGGTGAGGATGAACGCGTTTACGTTTTCCCCTACGACAAAGGGTTTCTTGGGCCTCCTCGCACACTCGTACTCGGTACGAAAACCGACAAGTTCGTTGTCTCGGGCGTTGGATTATCCGCGGATGATAGTACCGCTTATGTGTGTGGATTGCTTGCCAACCAAGTCAAACGTATTTCCCGCCCTTTGGAACAGGATCTCGGGGCCAGCCTCGTCGCGTCGGATTCATTGCAACTCCCTGCGGAGAGCTATCCCTATACGGTGCTAGAGGATCCGAAGAACGGACGGTTGTATGTGAGCCTGTGGGGACGGGCGGAAGTGGCGGTGGTGGATCTCAAAACGTGGTCCGTGGTCGATACTTGGAAAACACTCTCCCATCCGACCGAGATGATTCTGCTCGATGACAGCCAACGATTGCTCGTAGCCTGTTCCGATGAGAACTCGGTCGTCGTGATCGATAGCACCAACGGAGAACGTCAAGAAGTGCTCGCGACGGCGTTGTATCCGGGCGCGAAGAACGGCAGTACGCCATCGGCAATTTGTGTCTCTCCGGATCGCAGGGTCCTGATTGCCGTAAACTCGGGGAATAACAACATTGCTCTCTTTGATGTTTCCGAACCCAAAAAATCCCGTTCGCTCGGGTTTATACCCGTCGGTTGGTATCCGACCAACGTGGCCTTTTCGAAATCGGGAGAGCAAATCCTGGTGACGAACGGCAAAGGGCTTGCCAGCAAGGACAATCGGTACGGTCCGAATCCGGTTCGGCCTGTTCCTCGCACGGTGATGGAGTACATCGGAGGGCTGTTCCAAGGAACCCTGTCTGCAATTCCTACACCTACTCCGGACGAGTTGGCCAGCATGACCCGATTGGCGTTCCAAAGTTCGCCTCTCAAAGCGGATGCTTCCGCTGATACTCGCGACCGTTCACCCGACAATCCAATCCCAGCCCAAGCGGGTGATGAAAGCCCGATCAAGCATTGCTTCTACATCATCAAAGAGAATCGCACCTACGATCAAGTCTTTGGAGATGTCGCGAAAGGAAATGGAGATCCCTCGCTATGTATCTTTGGTCAAACGGTGACCCCGAACCATCACGCTCTCGCAGATCAATTCGTGCTCCTCGATAACCTGTACGTCGACGGCGAAGTCAGCGCGGATGGTCATGAATGGACCATGGCCGCTTACGCCACAGACTTTGTCGAAAAGACATGGCCGCTGACGTACGGGAAGAGCCGCGGCAAACTCACTTATCCCGCCGAAGGTGCCACGAAGATCGGGCAGCCCAGCAGCGGTTACTTATGGGGGAAATGCAAGGAAGGTGGCAAGTCCTACTTCTCGTTCGGAGAATTCATTGCCAATGGTCGGAAACCCGGTGAGCCATCCTACGCAAAGATCCCAGTTCTCGAAGGGCACTTCGACCCTAATTATCGCTCGTACGATCTCGAATATAGCGATCTGGACCGAGCGGAATCAATCATCAAGAGACTGAAGCAGTTCGAAGCAGAAGACAATTTGCCAAACTTCATCTCGATTCATCTCCCGAATGATCACACTTCAGGGACGCGTGTTGGCAAGCTCACGCCCACAGCGATGGTCGCGCAAAACGATGCGGCGTTGGGAAAGGTCATCGAAGCCATTACCATTAGCAAATTCTGGTCCAAATCGGCGGTGTTTGTGATCCAGGATGATGTTCAGAACGGCAGCGACCACGTCGATGCACACCGTTCGGTGGCGCTCGCGATCAGTCCCTATATCAAGCGAGGTACCGTCGATTCGAGCATGTACTCTACGTCCAGTATGCTGAGGACAATGGAGTTGATTTTGGGTTTGGATCCGATGACCCAATTCGATGCTGCGGCCAAACCGATGTACAACGCATTTCATGCGACTCCTGACCTGACTCCTTATCGCGCACTCGCGCCTTTAGTCGATATCACGGCTACCAATAACGCATTGGCCTGGGGAGCCGATACGTCGGAGAAGCTGGATTTCAGCATTCCTGATGCTGCAGACGATCTGATCCTAAACGACATCGTATGGCGTAGTGTTCGCGGGGTCGAATCTCCGATGCCCCCACCTGTCCGCGCGGCGTTTGTCTTCACGCGTGGAGGGGACGATGATGATGATGACGAGGAAGAAGAGGACGAGGAAGAAGAAAACGAGCACGAGCACGAGCACGAGCACGAGCACGAATAAGACTGCTGTGTGACTTGATTGGAGTGATTCCTGAAAGATTCCAAGCAACGATCGCTTATGGGTTTCTATCGCGGCCGTTGAGGAGACCTTTCAGTGCATCGCGCAACGGACGGCGAGATCCAGAATTTTCGTTCCCTCGGTCCGATTTCTGCCCGTTTGAGTTATCGATCGGGACCAGTTCCGCATCCTTTTCGGCGGCTTGTTTGAGACGCTCCTGACGCCGTTGACGCAACTCGCGGATCACGTCGATGGCGGCACCGATGGCTTGATCGGTTTTCCCTTCGGTAATGCCGCTGAGGGCATCGAGCGCGGATGCGGTGCCGGGAGCTTCATCCCCTAGGGCAGCCGAGATGAGTGCTAGCAGATCGGCCGATTCTCCTCGAAATTCTTTCCAATCCAGGAAGGGAGAATCGAGCGTTCCTCGGATGGGCAGGGTGATCTGGGGGATGCCGAGGGATTGAACCGATTCCCGCCGAGCCAGCAGTTCTAGAGGAACGGGAATGCCAACACCGATATCGATGGTTCGGTCGAGTATCCCTACTGTCCCGGCGCTGGTCAGCTGGAGGCGAGGATCAATCCTCGGCAATCCGATTTGAACGCCGCGATGCTCAATCCGTCCGTCGTGCGCCGTGACTTGCACGACCGAACCATCGACGAAGACCAATTCGTGGGCTGGTTCTTTCTTTCGAAATCGAGCGATCATATCGAGCACGTTGATGACGACGGGTTCCGATGGGCTGCTGCGGACTTGATGCAATGTCAACTGAGCGCGCCCTTTCATGAGTTCCGGGTGATCCAAGGGGATCACGGTGTCGTCTACATGAAGGGATACCTTGCCATCGAACGATGCGCTCTTTGCCAATAGCGGGATCGCTCTGACTAGTCCCAATCGAACGAGCTCGGGGGTGATTGCGACTTGATCCAGTAGCGTCGAAGATCCGATTTCGATGCGCGATGCACCGTCCAAAGAAACGTATTTCGCATTGACATTTAGGGGCGGAACAACCAAGACCGTGGAGTCCGTTCCGCCCCGATCGTCCGGAGACTGAACGCTTACGGAGAGCCCTTCGATGGCGATTTCCACATCGATCTTGGGAGGGCGTTTGGAGGCGTTGCTGTCGGGTTTGAACTCCGAGTTTTCGATCGACCGAGCGAGCTTTTCTAAGTTCGATGTGTTTTCAAGTAACTCGATATCGAGTCGCGGTTGGTGGATCGTGATTTTTCCGAGGTCGCGCCCATGGAGCAAATACCCCAACAGGGAACGATTGGATTCGATCGCATCGATGGAGAGCAGATCGAGGCGTTTGTTTTGCGCCCGTTCCTGAGATTCGTCCTCGGGTGCATCGACTTGTTCCAATCGAATACCGCGCACCGCGATTGGTTTCAGCCAGCCGAATTCGGCATCATCGATCCGCAGTCGGAAGCCTTGGACAGCCAGGCGATCGACCAGCTTCTGGTACAGCCATTTCGACCCAAGAATCTGGGGAAGGAAGCCTATAAGAACGGCCAGTGCGAGGAGCCCAATCGCGAACCATTTGCCGAGACGGCGCAGCATGGATTGGCGAGAGAGAGGCAATTTTTGCTCAGGCATGACAATTCCAACGGGGTGGCAGGAGCGGGGGGAATTCGAGGTCGCCCCGGAGGCGAAACGCTCCGATAGGCTCGAAGCGGAACGAGTAGGAAGCGGCACGAGTATATCGAGTATAGATCGATGCATTCCGGCCCGCATGGAATCGTGGCTTTGCGAGAGGGTTGCATGGCGATTGGGTCGGTCCAATCCTCACGGATAGGGTCAGGGAATGCCTTCCAGATGGACTTGTTCGGCGTGCAAAGGGAGTGCGAGGCTCCCGCCGAGCTTTGCAATTCTGGCTCCGCAGGAGCGTCGCCCTCCCTACCCATGCTTGCCATCGCCTCCCTACCCATGCTTGCCATCGCCTCCCTACCCATGCTTGCCATCGCCTCCCTACCCATGCTTGCC
>Ga0194055_10000620_pt1 | contig 28750 bp, 29 predicted proteins | sample SepL449m_MetaG_FD_155482 | JGI IMG/M metagenome (GOLD analysis project Ga0194055, IMG submission 155482) | Anoxic zone freshwater microbial communities from boreal shield lake in IISD Experimental Lakes Area, Ontario, Canada - Sep2016-L442-9m | ecosystem: Environmental > Aquatic > Freshwater >... | reverse complement strand
CAGCAAAAACACGGACATTTCTAATGAGCGGAAACATTTTCGAAGGAGATAGCGGTGGCCCCGTATTCCTATATAAACCAAGCCGAACTGAATCAGATAAGGATGAAACCAGACTTATTTTAGGTTTAGTCACTGCCCAACATTTCCTGGATGAAGATATAAAACTCATTTACGGCACTAGCAAAATCCGCCATCGTTTGGGCCTTGCAATCATTGTCCATGCATCCCTCATCAAAGAAACCATCGAACTTTTAAAATAAAGAATCATCGCAAGGAGGCGACAAACAGGATGTTCGAGAAAATATTTCGACCGGGGCCGAGGCCAAATAGCGTCATCAACGAATACGATATAATTGTTCCAACCCCCGATGGGTGGAGCTTATTACCACCCGGAGATGCAGGATTAACGAGGAGGGTAAAAGCTTCGGGGGATTATTGGGTGGTGCAGGAAAAGAAAGGGCGAAGGATATTTTCCAAAGGCATATGGACTGCTGCTACCACTATCGAAAAAATCAGATTGGAATTGGAAGCAGAAAGATCAACGGAAAGTTATAGCAAACGCAAAGAAGGCGCTGCTAGGCGACGAGATAGAGTTCAATTAGAATATGTAGAAGATTTTACCGGTGCAGTTGTGGCTTTTTTAGCGTTCCACCCATCTCATTGCGAATTAGCCAATAAACTTGCAAAAGTTGTTGCAGATCACGCCACTCCTGTTGGCAGTGGCACTGTCGCCCGAACGAAAAGAATTCCGGTAGAGCGAAGGGCGGAAGCTGCGGTAATCGCATGGATGAGACACCAAACCACAGCATATGATTCGATGAGCATTGCGAAAATAAAAGGCGAAAGACGGGAAGTAAGGCGAATGCTAGCACAGCGATCTAAAACCTTACTAGCACGATATCGCAGGGAAGAATCAGGCGAAGAGAGGTGCTTATTAAAAGAAGCGCTGCAAAAAAAGCTTTAAAATCAGCATAGATATAAGTTACAATGCATTAAAGGTTTACTATTTCATCATCATTTCTTTTGATTTTTTATGCCTATCCATTAGATTAAACATAAGTTCTTTAAGAAACGAATTTGGATTAATCATGAAAAAAACGACAAAAGATACAGCACCAAAGAAAACAAAGAATCTTGCAACCACCAAGGTATCTCCAAACAAAGATATCAAGAAAGCCAAGGCTAAAATAATCTCGCTTGGAAAGCAGTTCCATCGCAGAGGTTGGTCGCTTGCAACCAGCAGCAATTACAGTGCTCTAGTCACGAGAAAACCTTACCAATTGCTTATAACTGCCAGTGGAAAACACAAAGAAAATTTAGGAATGAATGACTTTCTAACACTTAACGACAAAGGTGCCCCCTTAGAAAAAACAGACGAGAAGCCCTCTGCGGAAACAGCATTGCATCTTTTGTTAACCTCTAAAGAAAACATAAACTCGGTGCTGCATGTGCATTCGGTTTGGGGAACCATACTATCTGAAAAGTATGGGTCGACTGGTGGATTCTGGGTGGAAGGCTACGAAATGCTTAAAGGCCTTTCTGGAATTAAAAGCCATGAAAGTCGAATCTGGATTGATATTTATCCCAATAGCCAAGATATAACAGCTTTGGCAAAAAAAGTTAACGAGCGCACCTTTTCTCATAAAGAATTTGTGCCCTTTGGGTTTCTCATTCGAAAACATGGGCTCTATGCTTGGGGCGCAAACCTCGAAGAAGCACAACGGCATGTTGAAACTTTGGAATTTCTTTTTGAAGTAACGGGTAGAAGCTTATTGATTCATGACTAATAATAATTCATAGGAGAAGAAAATGGCAGTAGTATTGATCCCTGATGAAAACCGAGCATTGAAATCCGAAAAGGAAATTCAGGCATTCATTAATCCGCATGGCATCTTTTACGAAAAATGGCCTCTTGCTGAAAGAGTCAACCCTGAAGCGGATGCTGAAGATATACTCAAGGCATATGCACCAGAAATTGAAGTGCTCAAGAAAAAAGGTGGATATGTGACTGCAGATGTCATGAATGTTTCGCCTGAAACTCCTAACCTTGACGAAATGATGGCAAAGTACAAGATGGAGCACACCCATTCTGAAGATGAAGTTCGTTTCATTTTAAAAGGAAAAGGGCTTTTTCACATACACCCAACAACTGGACCCATTTTTGCGATCCAAGTTGAAGCGGGCGACCTGATTAATGTTCCTCGCGGCACAAAGCATTGGTTCGGTTTATGCGAAGATAGAACCATACGGGCAATACGATTGTTCCAAGATAAATCAGGGTGGACGCCACAATACATTGATAGCGGGATCCACGGGAATTATGCTCCCTTATGCTGGGGCCCTACTTATTTGACAGGTGAAGGAAACATGGAAACCAAGTTATCCGTATGATTAGCGCAAAGTACAAAGTGGTTCTTCTCGATATTGAAGGAACCACTTCGGCAATTGATTTTGTGCATACGACGATGTTTGATTATGCGCGCAACAACCTAGAAGATTTTCTGGTTTCTAGTTTTGAAACCAAAGAGACAATCGAAGCCCTTGAAGTTTTCGCCCAAGATGAAAAGCAACCTTCCCTTACAGCTTTTTTAGTAGGCACTTCTTCCAAGGCTGAAAAAATAGATCGCATCGTTAATCTTGCTTCACAGCGTATGAAGGAAGATAGCAAAGCAACAGGTTTAAAAGCACTTCAGGGCATGGTTTGGCGCAAAGGATTCAACAATGGAGAATTAAAGGGGCACATTTACAACGATGTTCTAGATGCTTTCAACCGCTGGAAAAAATCCGGCATCACCATTGCAATCTATTCTTCGGGAAGTATCCTTGCGCAAAAGATTTACTTCGCAAACACCATTTTCGGAAACCTTGGCACTTTGATTTCCAACCATTTTGATACCACTTCCGGCCCTAAGAGAATTTCTTCAAGCTACGAAAACATCACCAAAATATTAAATGCCAAGGCAGGCGATATTCTTTTTCTTTCAGATGTAACCGAGGAACTTGATGCTGCAAAAGCAGCAGGTATGGCCACCGGATTATTAATAAGACCAGGCAATAAGCCTGCAGGCAATAATGACCATATTGCCTACAACGATTTCAACACCCTTTAAAAATCACTCCACTGTTACGCTTTTAGCGAGATTTCTTGGCTTATCAACATCACAACCGCGAAGTAAAGCCATGTGATAGGCAAACAATTGCATAGGGATATTGCTAACAACAGGTTGAAGATATTCTGCAACTTTTGGAACAACGATAACTTCATCAGCTTTTCTCGAAAGCTCTGAAATTCTTTCTGATGCCACTGCGATAACAGGCCCACCTCTTGCTTTTACCTCTTCAAGATTGCTCATCACTTTATTAAACATCAACCCACGGGAAATTAAAAACACCGAAGGTGTATCTCGATCCACAAGGGCAATCGGGCCATGCTTCATCTCTGCAGCAGGGTATCCTTCTGAATGGATGTAGCTGATTTCCTTCATTTTCAATGCTGCTTCAAGTGCAACCGGGTAAAGATACTGCCTGCCCATGAATAGGATCTGAGGTGAATTACAGTATCGAATTGCAATTTCACGAACCTGCGCTTCTGTAGCCAACACCTGACGAACAGCTTCTGGCAATTCCTTAAGCGATTCTACAACTTGGGCCCCTTGAAATGCAGAAAGGTGCCTCATTCTCCCCAAATGCAAAGCTAACATTGCAAGCACAACAACTTGATTCGTAAAAGCTTTGGTACTGGCAACCCCAATCTCCTGCCCCGCATGAAGATAAACACCACCATCAGCTTCGCGCGCTATCGTACTTCCTACTACATTACAGATGGCCAAAGATGGTATACCTTTAAGTTTCGATTCACGAATGGCTGCAAGGGTATCTGCAGTTTCACCTGATTGAGTGATGCCTATCACAATGCTTCTGCCATTCATTGGGGAATTTCGATAGCGAAACTCGGATGCATATTCCACTTCAACGGGAATGCGGGCAAGTTCTTCAATCAAATACTCGCCAACTAAGCCTGCATGATAACTTGTGCCACATCCAGTAAGAATAATTCGCTCAATATTCCTAAGCTGTTTGGAATCGAGATTTAAGCCTCCGAAACGCGAAGTCCACTCATCTTCATCAAGCCTGCCTCGGAGGGCATTCTCCAGAGATTCAGCCTGTTCATGAATTTCCTTAAGCATGAAATGATCAAATCCCGCTTTATCTGGCGAATAAACCTCATGGTTCAAGGCCTCTATCACGGGGCTGATTTGAACTTGTTTCATATCCAGGATTGACCAAGAATCAGGGGTAAGGACGCAAATTTGGCGATCATCAAGATAAATTGCACGGTTGGAAAAACCCATCAGCGCACTCGGATCACTCGCCAAGAAATGTTCTCCGTCTCCCAAGCCAAGAACCAAGGGGCTTCCCAAGCGCGAACCAATAACCAAATTGGGAAACAATGGGCATACAAGGGCAATGCCATAGGTTCCTTTAACCAAAGAAAGAGCTGCTATGACCGCTTGAACCAAATTATCAACGGTGGGCATATCCCCCGAAATTTTATCAAAGTGGTAGGAAACAAGATGAGCAAGCACCTCGGTATCCGTTTCACTTTTGAACTGATAATCCATATCTTCGAGAAATGTTTTCAAACTGGAATAGTTTTCAATCACGCCATTATGCACTAAAGCAATGGAGGATCTTCCGCCCAAATGGGGATGAGCATTTACATCATTTGCTGGGCCATGAGTTGCCCACCGGGTGTGTGAAATCCCTGTCGTGCCAAGCACGGGAAAATCTTGCAGTGATTGCACAAGGTTGTGAATCTTACCTGCTTTTTTTCGAAGTTGAATGCGGCCCTGATGAATCGTTGCGAGCCCTGCACTATCGTAACCGCGATATTCAAGCCTTTGCAAAGCAGGAACGAGAACAAGATCAGCTTGCTTTAAACCAGTATAGCCAACGATTCCACACATATTTTTCACCCTCCTTGAGAATTCAAGAAAGGTAGGTTAACAGGAAAGGCCTAAAATAATCCAGTGGAAGGAACGAGAAAAGAAAACAGGCAAGACGGGAAGGCGGGAGAAAATAGGACTGTGGTTTATCTGGAGCGAATCCCTAATCCCCTGCGGATTTCCAACTCTAACTCTGCGAGTTGCCTTTGATCCACACCCTCATCTTTTTGATTCTTCCACACAATATTTCCCTCTTCATCCAAAAGCACTAAAGAAGGAAAACTTGTGACATCAAACTGAGTGCGCACAGGGCATGGTTCAGGCCCAGATCCACCAAATAGCGTCGTATAATTCATATGATACCTCGCCCGAATCGGTCGAACCTTGGCTACTTTTTCTTCAGGCGTGCCTTTCTCATACGCAACCCCGACCACTTCCAAACCAAAGTTCTTATACCTTCTTTGTAACTCAACAAGGTGCGGAATCGATTGCAAACATGGCCCACACGAACTAAACCAGAAATCGAGCAAAACCATTCTGCCAGTCTTATTTTTCTTGTATTCCCAAACCTGACCATTCATGTCGTAAAGGCTGAAGTTGTCGAGCTTTTGGCCTACCAGAACACATGATGGCACGGGGACAGGCAAGGCTGAAAAATTACCAGCACCAGAAAATCCAGCCTGATTAGGAACACCAGCCGAATTAATCGATATCACATTACCAATCTGAGGTAACGAGGGAGGCGCAGGCAAGGAATATCCGCCTTGATCATTACCTCGGGGCGGGATAGACAAAATAGCACCAGGAATCGAATTGCTCGCAAGATTATCACGAGCAATTTTATCAGCATTAGGCAGCGAAGTAGTACTCGCGGGGGCATTACCATCCTGAGCAGATTCGGCACTTTTTGGCTTGTCCAAGGCTGCGGGTGCATTAGGGTCGGCACCTGCTGTTTTATCTGTGGGATTAGTTACGGGGGGGAAAGAACCGATCTCTTCTTTTACAAATATCGAAACCCGTGGGTTTGGAGGCGTAGCAAGAATAGTGCCACTATAAAACTTTTCCCCATCCTTTACCCGGGCAACAAGCTGATAGTTTCTCCCTGGTTGAAGGTTGTTGATCGTAAAATAACCTTGTGAATCAGCAGTAATATCGAACTTTGCATCGGGAGTATTTTTTTGCAAATCAACAACCTGAATAATAACTCCTGCAGGCCTGCGGTTATTGCGATCCATAACCTGCCCTGCAAGAACTCCACTTGGTTTGCTAGTAGGATTGGAAGAAGTGGCAGAAGAGTTCGTGGGGGAGTCTTTTTTGGTATCAGGTTTTTTCTGAAACATACCAAAGGGTGAAGAAGGTTGTGTTGGGTCTTTTGAATCGGCTTTATTCCCAGAGGAACTACAGCCTGAAAGCAAAAGAGCCAAACCTAACATAGTCAATGTATTACGAAACACAGCCTAGCACCTCATCCCCACGATGCGCCAAAAGTCAGGCGAACTGCATCCATACCAGCGTGCGGGAAACTATCCAGCCTATAGAATTTCAAAACCCCCAAAAGCCTTCCCCTTAAAAAGGAAAAGACGATCCCCACCTATATCCAATGGACTCTTACCCCGGAATCCAAAGTGGTCAAGTTGTTTCTTGAATCAATTTTTACAAAACATTGTAGAAGAAGTGAACGATGCCATTAAAAACAAAAAGACAGGAGCATATTGCAACTCCTGCCTATTCGTTATATCCCGAACTGCTTAACCATACTGCATTAATGATGGCTAGAAACCCTTCGACCCTGAGCACTATGCGGGAAGAGAGCCTTTTGATTTAAATTGCCCTTGCTATCAAATTGAAGCTCAAATGATTCCCCACTGATGGCAAGATCCTTGTTTTTTCTTACTTCTTCGAGCAACGGTGCTGATACATACAATTCAGCAAGCTCTAAGGTATTTGGCACAACAACCATGCGAATGGCATTTAAATCTGGTTGCCAGCAAGTTTCCAACCCGGTGCGAATGCATTCCTTGTCGTTAGGAAAGGCAATGGGCAATTTGGAACGCAAAAGAAAACAAGCAGTAAGATTGTTCATACGAAAAGGGACTGGATCTATCGAGGCGAGCAACTTATCCGTGGTCAGATCTGCAATACCAACGCCCGTCCCATTTCCATGGCTTTCTGGCGAAAGATCCAAAGCACACATGCGAATAATTTTAGGGGTTTCAAAATCGTTTTGGCCCTCGATGAGAAGCCTGCCTACCACATTGGGATCAATGCCTGCTCCACTGTAGTTCTTCCCTATCTCACCCACCACCAGAAGATCAATGTCATGAAAAGGAAGTTTGCCAATCAATTGGCGAGCCTCATCAAGCAGTTTGGGTTCGACTTCCATCAGATTTTGGGTTGATACAAACTCGAGCTTAGCAGTTTGCTCATGCGCGTTTTCCAACACTGCCAACCCGCCAAGAAAATTCGTCTTCTCCAGAATAACCTTAGCAGTTTCGGGAAGCATATCGCGCAACCCCTTGAAGCCCCATCGATGGTGCTGGGAGGCGCCTTCGCGTTTTCCAAGCCCAATCACAATCATCTTGGCGATGCCACTTTCAAAGCGACCGCGAAAATCCGTATGGGGCTTTATTCTCGAAATAGTCACTACCGCATCTGCCTCTAATGCGTTTTTATCCCAATAAACAGGCTCATTCCAAGAATTCTTGCCTATCACAACGGAATCCATGTCCGTCTTTACCGTAACGCCAAGCTTCTCTTCGGAAATCCCATATTCTCCAAGCAACTCTCTCTGACCCTTCGCATTAGCTCCACCATGACTTCCCATTGCAGATACAACGAAAGGCTTGGCACCAATCCCCTTGAAATACTCAATCGTAGCTTTCACAATTGCTGCAAGGTTGGCAATACCCCTGCTACCAACACCAATGGCAACATTGGCGCCCGGCTTAATTTTCTGCTGCAAACCAGAGTTTTTCCACTGCAACAGAGTTTCCCCTGCTACATCTTTAACTTCAGGCTGCTTTGCAATTTGCTTCACAAGTGTCAATGCTGGAATATGCACGAAAATACCTCCAATAATAATTTTATCTGCTTTTTTTATATCAAGGTACAAGGTATGTTGCGACAAAAAAATACAACATACCGTTTTCTATAGATCCCAACCCATCACATTTCATTCGATTGTTAAACTACTTCTTACTTCCATTTTTAATAAACCAAAAAAAAAAGTTGGAATTATTTTAATAAACAGTCAAACTCATAGCGCTAAGCAATCTTTTATTAAAGTAATCGACTCTAATCATGAAAGTCGCCATGAATCCTAGATATCTTTTTCCCATAATAGTTTTGATCTTTGCAGGAATTGTTAGCCAACAGATCACAAACTTCTGGAAACTTCCAGCACAAATACATGCACAGTCTTCATCCAAGGAACTACCAAGCAAGCAAAACCGAACAGTGCTGCCTCCTATTCAACCAGAATTCAAAGGCAAAATCGGAAAGAATTTTAAAGAGTCTACACCAGACTGGAACCCTGCGCTTCCTATGAAAGCGCCTTCGGGCGCACCCAACATCATTTTAGTTGTACTAGACGATGTTGGTTACGGACATTTAGGCTGCTACGGTGGACCTATCCAAACTCCAAACATCAACAAACTTGCCTCGACCGGACTTCGCTACAACAACTTCCATACGACTGCCCTTTGCTCACCATCGCGGGGCGTTTTACTTACCGGGCGAAATCATCATGCAATCGGTTTGGCAGCCATCACCGAAGGCGCAACTGGCTTTCCGGGCAACTATGGAAATATCCCCAAAAGCGCTGCGATGATTCCTGAAACACTCAAGCAAAATGGCTACAACACGATGGCTTTAGGCAAGTGGCACCTCGCACCCTACACCGCTTACACTGCAGCCGGGCCCTTCGATCGTTGGCCGCTTGGCATGGGCTTCGAAAAATACTACGGTTTTCTAGGCGGGGAGACAGATCAATGGGCACCACTTTTATGCCAGGATAACCACTTCATTGACACCCCGACTCGCAATGGTTATCACCTTACCGAAGATTTAGTGGACCACACTATTAACTATATTCGCGACCAACAGCAGGCAAACACCGGAAGGCCTTTTTTCACTTACCTAGCCCTTGGCGCCTGCCATGCACCTCTTCACGCCCCAAAAGATTACATTGCAAAATACCAAGGCAAATTCGACCAAGGATGGGATAAAGTTCGGGAAGAAACTTTTGAAAGACAAAAGAAAATGGGAATCATTCCCAACAACTCCATTCTTCCACCTGCCAACCCAGGAATTCAAGCTTGGAATCATTTAAGCGACAACCAAAAGAAAGTTTACTGTAAGCTTCAGGAAGTTTTCTCAGGGTACCTTGACCACGCCGACAACCAATTGGGACGATTGTTTAATGTTCTTGATGAAATGAAAATCCGAGACAACACATTAATTATGGTTGTTTCCGATAACGGAGCTTCTCAAGAGGGCTTGCAAAACGGCACACTTAACACCGATCGCTATCGCAGCTTCTTCCCAGATACAATCCCCGAGATGATCAAAAATCTTGATCAAGCGGGTGGGCCTTCTTCCGATCCACACTACCCAATGGGATGGGCAATGGCGGGAAACTCCCCACTTAAAAGATGGAAACAAGATACCCATGCAGGTGGGAACACCGATCCGTTCATCGTCTCTTGGCCTGCCAAAATAAAAGATGGTGGCTCCATTCGAAACCAATACCATCACCTCGTTGATGTGGTTCCGACCATCCTAGAACTCACGGGACTACCTGCACCGACCTCCGTCAATGGTGTTTCACAGATGCCCATCCACGGCGCAAGCATGGCTTACACCTTTACTGATGCAAACTCCAGGACAACAAAAAAGGTGCAGTACTACGAAATGTTAGGCAGCCGGGCCATTTGGTCTGACGGGTGGACCGCAGTCACTTGGCACAAAAAAGATTCTTCCTGGGATGATGATATTTGGGAACTTTACGCAGATGACGACTTTACTCAGTCCAACGATTTATCAAAAAAACACCCAGAGAAACTTTCGCAACTGCAAAAACTCTGGATGGCTGAAGCTGAAAAATACAATGTCCTTCCTTTAGATGACCGCCGTTTCGAACGCGCAGCAGACCCTACACGCCCAGTTGCCGCTCTCCCTAAAAAGCTTTACGCTTTTTACCCAGGCACTTCTATCCTACACCCACTTGCAGCCCCACAAATAATGGGAAAAGAACACACCATAACTGCGTATGTTGAAATACCTGAGGGAGGAGCAGAAGGCGTTTTGGCTTGTAATGGTGGTGAATTTGGAGGCTGGTCACTTTTCATGAAAAACAAAAAGCTTCACTTCGTGCACAACTATTTGAAAATCCAAGAGTTCACTGTTTCTTCTCCGAATCAAATACCTGCAGGAAAACACAACCTATCAATCCATTTCACGCCCACTGCAAAAAACTCGAAGCCTGATTTCATCACGGGCGATATCAAGCTTTTTGTCGATGGTAAAAATGTTGCAAACTTAACAGGAATCAAATCCGCTTTTAATTACAGCGCAATGACAGGCTTCGGATTACTAGTAGGCCGAAACATCGGCACACCAGTTAGTCAGGAATACAAAGTTCCATTTAACTTCACGGGGAAAATCGAAAAGGTGGAAATCGAATTAAAGTGAATTCAAACTAAAAGACTTAAAGCCGCTTACATAAAAGAAATGGCACAATACTTTTAGATATTATTTACTAGCTGGTGCCTTGCCTGGTTGAGGTGGAATTCTCGATTTGATGTTCTTTCCAGCACCCGAATCTTGCGGAGGCGTTACCGGCCCTTCTACGGGTACTGGGGCAGGAGGCTCAGCCCCACAACCAATCAAAGAGAACAATAACACCATAATTCCAAAACTTCGCAGTGCACTTCTCATTTTGGTTACCTTATTTGACATTATGGAATGTTGGATATTTCGCCGGTAGATCGGGTACTCAAAGCACCTATTATCGTATTACTGGAATTAAAAATCATGCGAGTGGATCCATCACCCATAAGAAATACTGAGCCACCATTATGAAAACTCCAATAATGGGCTGCATCACAACCCACTTCCGGAGTACCAGGTTGCAAACCAATTTTTTGAGCTGCAGTGCCATTGCATGGCCTATTGGGAGCAGCAGAATAGTTCGCAATAAAGTAATTAGCTATCGCAAGGTCATTGGATGTCATCACACAATCTCCATTGCCCTTGCCATCATAACCATAAGCTGCGAACCACCAGCCAAACTCCAAATTGGAATTTGGGGGACGCTCACCCACCACAAAGGTATTACTAAGGCCATCCGTGATATCAGTAAATCTAACCTTGGAATCCATAAAAAGCACACCATCATAAGAGGCAGAAGTAGTTCCTGCATTTCCCAGATAACCTGTAAGTGATTGATCAACCGATGTACCCGCTGCTGCTGCGGTCATAGCCAAAACGCCACGAGCATCAGCAGGGCAGTTAAAAATTTTCATCTGCTGAGCACTTACCGGATTATCCCACGAATAGGCTGTAGCAGCGCTCGAGCCATAAGCCTTGGCTTTCTTATAAATAGCTTCTTGTTCGATGAAAGGAAGAATATAGACTAAAAATGACCAACATCCTTCAAATGGTGTTACATTCCAAACATCCGCAGTATTTGAAGCATTTCTCCAAGGCGATTGCCCAGTGGGCAATTTAGCATTAACATCATGGTAGCCATGAAAGGCCAGACCTATTTGCTTAAGATTATTCAGGCAACGCGTTCGCGAGGCAGCTTCACGAACCTTTTGCACCGCAGGTAATAGCAAGCCCACAAGTATGCCTATGATTGCAATAACTACAAGCAACTCTATTAGCGTAAATCCTTTTTGATTAAACTTCCTGCAATTTGCCATGACAACCTACCTTTCAGAATTGAAAGACATACAGAATATTTCAAACTTCTTTAAATATAAAATCGAGAGCTGACTTAATAATATTATTATGACTGATAGATATTTTAAATACAAGGAAAATACTATTATTCTAATGGACGACCTTATCGATATTCTTTGTTTGCGAAATCAGAGGGGTTCCGCCATGGTTAAAAATCTGGAAAACCAAGCAACTCCCATCCTTCGAGCACAACTTTAAAATTAAGAAATAGTAAGAATCAGATTGGCGAATTTACAATCACTTTGTCTTTGCCAAACGAAAGCCGTAATCTGTAATGCGGAAAGATTGTCCAAAGGTGTGCCGAGCAGCAGAGCGACCTTCCGATACATAACTAAGGAAAGAGCCGCCTCGCAGTATGCGAAATTCTCCTGTTGCAGGCCCTACCGGGTCTGTGACCGCTTCCCCATTATAAACTGCGTGCCAATCCTGGCACCATTCCCATACATTTCCGTGCATGTCATACAGGCCAAAAGAATTCGGCTTGTAATTTCCTATTGCTACAGGCGTGCCTATATTTGAATCATAGTAATTTAAATCCTTTGGTGCGATCTTATCCCCAAACGAATAAGCTGTAGCCAGCTTGGGATTTCCTCGACATGCATACTCCCAATCGGCTTCCGTGGGCAATCGATACCCTCCCTTGGTGAGTGCATTAAGCTTCTTGATGAACTCTTGGCAATCTTCCCATGAAACATGTGTAACTGGCAATTTTGGGCCTTTAGTTTTCGCACTTGGATTACTTCCAATCACTGCTTCCCACTGTTCCTGAGTGACTTCATATTTCCCCATGTAGTAAGGTTTGGTTATGGTTACCTCATGCTGCCTTTCATTATTAAAACGATCCTCAACCAAAGCTTTGATTTCTTTTTCTTTTTTACCTTTATAAAAACTATCCCTTCTAATAGCTTTCTGAATATCTGCTTTTGTAGAGCCCATCTTAAACTTCCCCGCAGGGATTAGCACCATCTCCAATTTCACACCTTTACCAAGGTCGATCGTTAATTCATTGTCTGATTGCACTCCCTGCGCCTTAACAAATAACGCACTAAGGAAACCAATCACCAGTAATAATCCAAGGAGTCTTTTCATTTTTAGCCATCAGGGACAATTTTTATTTATCGATCAATCGCTACGAAGATATCAAACAAACAGGAAAAATCATTACGAAACTGTGCTGCACATTTGAAGTAACGCTAAACAGTAACTATTCTAAAATCTTACCAACCTTGAGAAGTAGGGACTTCGAAAACCACAACCCAGAATTCCAAGGCCACCCAGAGCCCCAAGAGTCCCTTCCTCACCGTGCAAAATCAAGTGGTTTAAGCCCCACGGGTGTATTGACTTAAATTTCTAAAACTTGTATCAGACTAATCAAGAATTGCTTATTTGCAACTATTAATGGTTGGAGAGATATACTGGTGTTTGGAATACTTCAAAGAATGGTTTTTTGGGAACTCTTTAAAGTGTTTTTCCTAGCCTTAGTGGGAATTACCGGAATTCTATTAATGGCGGGCATTGTCGCGGAAGCAACCCAGCAAGGCTTGGGCCCTGCTCAAATCCTTGGTGCCATTCCCCTTCTTATCCCTAGCACCCTGCCCTACACCATTCCAGCTACCACCCTTTTCGCAACCTGCGTAGTCTATGGGCGGTTATCTGCAGATAATGAAGTACTTGCCATTCGTGCTTCGGGAATTAATCTTTGGCAAATAATATTTCCCGGCCTTTGCCTGGGGCTTATTATGAGCACCGTCACCATGGTTTTGTATTACCAAATCATTCCACATACCCATCATCTATTGCGCGCAATGGTATTTAATGACGCAGAAGAATTGCTTTATTCAATGCTTAAAAAGAACGGCATGATCAATCACTCCAACATCCCATACTCAATGTTTGTCAAAGGGGTGCAGGGGAAAAAATTAATTAATCCAACTTTTAAAAGACGCGATGCCAAAGGTGCTATTGATGTAGTGGCACAAGCAAGAGAAGCCAAGCTTTCTGTCGATCGTGAACGAAAATTATTAATGATCCACATGCGCCATGGCATCGCAACTTTCGAAGATGGCAGCAAAGGTTATTTTGAAGACCGTATTTGGGAAGTGCCTTTGCCGACGAACATGAACAACGAAGCGAATCGAAGAGCACGAGACATGACATGGCAGGAAATTTTGGACAAGAGAGTGGAATACGAAGAAGAAATGGCAAAGGTTTTAAACGAAATCGACACTGCTGCAATAGCGATTAACACTGCATCTTCAAACCCAGATCTACCCAAGCATGTCGAGAACTTGAAAGGAAAACTAAAGCATTCCAAACAGCAATATCTCTTCCTAAATGTTGAATTATTAATGAGGCCCGCACTAAGCCTAGGGTGCTTCTGCTTTATTCTAGTTGGTTGCCCGGTAGGTATCTGGCTGAGTAAAAGCGACTTTCTTAGTTCCTTCATCACCTGCTTTTTGCCTATTGTTCTTATCTATTATCCACTGATGCTATGTGGAACAGGGATGGCAAAAGAAGGGCGAATTGATCCAGTTATGTTGGTTTGGGCTGCAGATGCAATCATAATTTTTATTGGGACATTTCTTTGCTGGCGCACGGTTCGCTCTTAACTACGCCGCTTACGAATAGTGGCCCTGAATATCCTTGATGACCCTTCAGGTTTGTCATGTTCATCTTCGATTTCACCCACAATTTCTTCTAAGATATCTTCTAAGGTAATTAACCCAAGAACACTCTGAGAAACTTCATCCCGCACCACTGCCATGTGTCTGTGACTATTCTTGAAAGTTTTTAATGCAAAAGCAATGGTAGCATTAGGTTTTAAATAAATCACGGGATAAAGGGCATCTTCGAGCACGACAACGCCCTTGGCACTAATCAAGTAGAAAAGATCCTTCGTATTAACAATGCCAACGATGTTATCGATGTCTTTATCAAAGACAGGCATGCGGGTATGGCCACCATCCCGAATAAGTTCCATAACTTGATCAAAAGGCAGATTCAATTCAATCATACCCATTTTTTCGCGAGGAATCATACACTCGGAAACCGTCTTAGAAGATAATTGGAACACATTTTGCAGAAAAGTGGCTTGCTCTGCTTCTAAAATACCTGCTTCTTCTGTATCTTCAATTAACAACTTTAATTCTTCCACGGAATGAACGCTTACAGGAACTTCCGAAACCGAAATGCCCATGCTACGGATCACAAGCAACGCAGTTCCGTTCATTAATCTGATAATAGGCAGGGTTAAGGTATTGAACAAAAGCATCGTAGAAGAAACCGCAAGAGAAGCTTTTTCAGGGGCACGCAGCGCAAGAGTTTTGGGAATCAACTCACCAAAAACAACATGGATGAAAGTTACGCCAACAAAAGCAATCAATGTGGCAATTCCGTGAACTGTAACATCCTTCCAAGCAGGAACGACCCATTGGAACAAAGGAAAAAGAATACGGGCAGCGGCGGGTTCCCCAACAAAACCTAGGCCGATACTAGCGACGGTGATACCTAGCTGGGTTGCAGCAATGGTTTGGTCAAGATTTTCAATAATCTTTTGAACTTTAGTAGCGCCAACCACACCAGAGTTGACCATTTCTTCTATTCTGGTTTTGCGAATAGAAACCAAGGCAAATTCAGCTGCAACAAAGAACCCATTAATAAAAACGAGTACGGGAACAGCAAACAAAGCAAGCATTAAACCAATATGATCCGTTCCTAAAGAAAGCCCCGAATCCATCAAACTCCCCTGATTAACAAACAATGTCATAATAATTTATAGGCTTAAAGAGAAAACCTTGCCATATGACGATACTTTTTTATAATATTAGATTAAGGATAAGTGAATTGTAAGTATTTTACTTTGAAGGAATTATATGGGAACCAGCAAAGGTCGAAGAAAAGTAGGGCGCAAAAAGCGAAGAATGCGCGCAAAGATCAGACACCGCAAGTAAGAATTGGTCAATCCGACTACAATTAACTGCTAAAATAATAAAATTCTGAGCCTGGTACTAACCTACCGGGCTTATTGTTGTTATGGGATTTTTCAAACTTCTCTGGCCCAATCTCTGGGTTTTAAATAAATTTCATATAATTCTGCCTCTTTTGAGCCTACTTTAGGCTGGTAATCATAAACCCAGCGAACTTTAAGCGGGAGCGACATTAAAATAGATTCGATTCTACCACCGGTTTTCAGACCAAAAATCGTGCCCCGATCGTAAAGTAAATTGAATTCCACATAGCGCCCCCTCCTATATTCTTGAAATTCTTTGTTTGATTCACCGTAAGGATGAGTTTTCCTCTTCTGAACAATAGGTAAATACGAGGAAAGGAAGGAATTCCCGCACCCTTGCACAAAACTCCAAACATCATCCAGATTCTTATCCAAATAATCGAAAAAAATCCCACCCACACCCCGAGGCTCATTTCTGTGGGGAAGATGAAAATACTCATCGCACCAAGATTTTAATTTATCGTAATCAGCAACTCCAGAATGCGTAGTACAGGCTTTATGCCAGACCTTGTGAAATGCAATCACATCTTCGCGAAAAGGATAGTACGGAGTAAGGTCGACTCCACCACCAAACCAAGAGCGTGTGCCTCGTGTCAAATAGCGGAAATTCGCATGCACAGTGGGGACAAAAGGATTTTTCGGGTGCAGAACCAACGATATTCCACATGCGGTGAAAGCACGCCCATCGCCCGGTATTTGCTTGGCGAATTCTTCGGAAAACTCGCCACTCACATCAGAAAAATTAACCCCAGCTTTTTCAAAAGTTGAACCATCCATTAGCACTTTGGTGCGACCACCACCACCACCAGGTCGTTCCCAACTATCAACATGGAATTTTTTTTCGTCTTCTTTTTCCAAAGTACCAACGATTAAATCTTGAAGCGAAAGAAAGTAATTACAAATAGCGTCACGATCTAGAGACATAAAGATTCCCCCCGAAACAAACCGAGACTCTTTTGTCCAATATCATAATAGAAAAAGATAAGTGCATACAAATTATTTTTGCATCCCAAGTGGTACATTTAGTTCATCGCCCAAACTGAAAAAAACTTCGCGGGACTCTTCCTTTTGCAGTTCATTATCCGTCCAAATCGCTTTAAAAGTGTACGAATAGATTTTCCCAGGTTTTAAATCAGGACTAAAGATCATACGCTTTTTACCTTTTCGATCCGACTTTTTGCCATCCACAAATAGATCCGCATTTTCAGGAAGAATTACCAAGAATGTCGCTCCACTGGTATTGGTTGGAACCTTTGAAACTGGCGGGGTTGTTGGAATACTTATTGGGGGAAGCGGAGTTACGCCCCGCTGGTTCTGCCTGAAAAAACGCCTAGGGTTCTTGGTGAATTCTCTATCTGGATCTTTGGGGATTTTTCCGGGAAATGGGCCGGGGTAACCGCCCAAACCCTGCCCCACCCAACCATACGCATAATTTGCAGTATAGTCGCCTCCACCATACCAACCAGGGCCCGCTTCCGCACACTCAAGCGTAAAGATCATCATGCAGATGGATAAAACAATAATTCTTGGCTTCATGTTTACTTCTTTTTTCTAAATACAATCAACTTTCAATTATATTTCATGAATCACCTACTTCTTCATACAGGATCTTGTTTTTTCTCACCTTTGACATGGTAAAGTTACGATTGAAACGAATAAACTCTATCTAATCGTTTGCTTTTGTACTCTTTGTTTTTCCATAAGGTTTATCATGACCCAAGATCTTTCCCTTGCTGCCAAACCTGTTTCCGATCTCTTTCATTCCGATCTTGCAAAAAATACATCATCCTTTTCAATTTCAGAGGATCAACTTCATTTCTTCAAAACTCAAGGATATCTGCCGGATATCAAGGTTCTTAGCGACTTCCAAGTAGATAAACTCTTAGAAGAGTTGGCCGATCTCTCCAACCCAAAGTCGCCAGGTAATGAACTCTTTCACGAATATCATTCCAACGAATCCTTAGACCCGAATAAAATATTATTCCATGCCTTGGGTGCTTGGCGTATCAAACCCTCTTTCCACGATATACTTTGGGCGCCTGGTTTCCTCATTCCGGCCTCTCAATTACTTGGAGGCGCTGTTCGTTTCTGGCATGATCAACTTTTCTGCAAACCCGCTAGGCACGGGGGTGTTGTTGCATGGCATCAAGATTATTCCTATTGGACAAGAACCCAACCCATGCAACATCTCACCTGCTGGATCGCACTCGATGATGCCAACGAAGAAAACGGCTGCTTACATTACATTCCTCAAAGCCATGAATGGGATTTATTGCCGATCACCGGACTTGCAGGCGATATGGAATCGATTAAATCTGTACTGAATCCATTGCAATTTGAGAAGTTCAAGCCTAAACCCGTACCGCTCAAAAAAGGGTATGCAACCTTTCATCACCCGCTAACCATTCATGGGTCGTTTGAAAATCGTTCCGCCTTTCCTCGCAGGGCAGTTGTTCTGAATGTTTTTCTTGACGGGACTTTTTCTTCAAGTGACGAACCATTGCTTAAAGGGGTTCCCCCAGTTCCCAAGGGACAGTCGCTAAGTGGGCAATTCTTCCCCCTTCTCTTTGATGGGAAAACTATCCAAGCTTGAAATGAACCCCATGCAGACCCCATCAGTCCGTAATCATTTGTATTTACGCTTACTTAAAATCCTGATTCTATTGGGATTGGCAGGTGCTGCATTTTATCTTTTCACAGAAGCCAACATCAAAGAATTAATTGTCTCTGGAGCACAATGGATCAAAGATCTTGGCTGGAAAGGAATGTTTCTTTATGGTTCGCTCTACTTCCTCTTAGGGGTTTTTTCTTTACCTGCATCTCTGATCACCATCTCAGCGGGATTTTTATTCGGATTCTTCCCTGGAATTCTAATTGCCAACTTGGGAAGCACTTTAGGGGCAGCAGGAATGTTCGTTTTCGGTCGATTTCTATTTCGAGACTTTGTTGAAAGACAGCTTACAAAGTCTGGATTTTTGAAAAACTTTGATACGCTCATGGAAAAGCGAGGTTTGAAAATCGTCATACTTGCAAGGCTCGCAATCTTCATGCCCTATGGCCTTTTGAATTATGCTTTCAGTGCAACAAAAATATCCCTGCGCACTTTTGTTCTAGGTTCCATCTTTGGAATGCTTCCCGGCTCCATACTTTACATTCTTATCGGAACCTCAATCGAGAATTTATCCGATCTGCTGATACTAAGCCACAAACACTCAGATCTTGCGAACTCTTCTGATCAAAGCTTCAAATTCTGGTACTTCGCAATTATGGGCGTTGGCATTTTTGCAATGCTCATCCTGCTTTATTATCTTGGAAAAATCGCTACCCTTTCTCTTCAAAACATTAGCAAGGAAGCCCACCCCAAAACAGACAATACAAACCAACCCTGACATCGACTTTTTTACTTCCTATATTTTCCCTACTATGATGATTGAAAACCCGTTGATGATCGCAATATTTAGGACCTCTTTGTGTTATGCCAAATCTTTCCATTAGAAATCGATTGCCCGAATGGATGGATCAACCAGATATTGACCCTGATTTGCACCTTCACGCTCTTCAGGGGCTCGCTAGACTGAACTACTTCAGTAACAGTGTAAGTCTGCTTTGGAAACCTCTTCGCAAACTTGCACAGGCAAATCCTCCCCCGCATACTTTTTCTGTTCTGGATGTTGCAACTGGTAGTGGAGACATCCCCCTGGCCCTATGTAAAAAAGCACTGCAAGCCAAGATCAACATCAAATTCAGCGTTACCGATAAATCTGCATTCGCTTTAAATCTCGTCAAAGAAAAAGCACAGCAGAACAATTTGCCCATCGAATGCTTTGAAACCGATGCACTCGAGGGCCCACCTTTCCCCAGCCATGATGTGATTATCTGTTCACTTTTCCTACATCACCTTGATAACAATGAAGCTATCACCTTGATGAAACGCATGGCAAAAGCTGCAAGAGTTGCAATCCTGATCAATGATTTGGAAAGGAGCTGGCTCAACTGGAACATGGTTTGGGTGGCATCGCATTTGCTTACAAGATCTCCCGTGGTTCACATGGATGGCCCACGATCGGTTGCAGGTGCATTCAATCAACGCGAAGTCTTTGAGTTAGCAAAACAAGCAGGTCTTTTAGGAGCAAAAATTGAAACACGATGGCCTTGCAGATTTTTGCTATCGTGGAATAAGTAATGATTAAACCAAACATCAGAATTGAAGAATGTGCATCTCAAATTTGGGATGTGATCATTGTTGGCTCTGGCCCTGCAGGGGGCCTTGCAGCCATTTTGCTTGCAAGAAAAAAACTGCGGGTTCTATTAGTTGATAAACAATCATTTCCCCGGTCCAAAGTTTGTGGCTGTTGCCTCAATGGCAATGCAGTATCAACACTTGAGGAGGCTGGTTTAAGCCATATACTCAGCGAAAACCAGGCGGTAGCGGTAAGAGAGATGTGTTTAGGCAGTAAAAAAACACACCTTACTTTTCCTTTACAAAGGCAGATGGTTCTTTCGCGGGAACGCCTCGATTCCAGCCTTATCAGTGAAGCCATGATTGAGGGCGCGTTTTTCCTCGACACCACTCTTGCAGAGTTGGGCCAGCTAACACCTTCTTCCCGCGAAGTTTTTCTTAAGCAAGGAGATATCCAAATTTTATCTTCAGCTAAAATCGTTCTCGCTGCAGATGGACTAGGTGGCAGACTTCTTGTACGAAAAAATATCACCACACACCTTGCATCTAATAGTACACGCCTGGGCGCAGGGGTCACAATCCTTGATCCGCCTGACTTCTTTAAAAACGGCACTTTGTTTATGACTTCAGGAAATGGGGGTTATGTCGGATTAGTTCGACTAGAAGATGGCAGACTTGATCTCGCTGCTGCTTTTGATCCGATTGCAATTAAAAAACACGGCAGCATGGGCGCACTTGCGAAATCGCTTCTTCAGGAAATGAACTGGCCCTTGCCTTTGGATATTGAAACCGCACCTTGGCGTGGAACCCCCGCACTTACAGGCCATATTGAACAAGTTGCATCAGAAAGACTTTTTGTAATCGGAGACGCTGCAGGCTATGTCGAACCGTTTACGGGTGAGGGAATGGCGTGGGCATTTACAGGAGCCAACTTTGTTGCTCCTTTGATTGCCAACGGGGTTGCTTGCTGGGAACCCGGGTTGGCCAAACAATGGGCCTTAAAATATAAGGCCCACATAACCAACAGGCAGGGCATTTGCAAGGTAATAGCTTTTCTGCTAAGGTGGCCTTTGCTTGTAAAACTTGGTCTTATTGGTTTAAGAGCTTTTCCTTTTTTATCGAAACCGGTTGTCGCTATGCTCGATAAACCAAGCAAGGCAGTCGCAAGCATCTAAGGAATCAACATGCATCTTGCTTTTTTGGGATGGGGAACTGCAGTTCCCGTGGGCACATTAATGCAGGAAGAGGCATTGGAACTAGCACGATCGCTTTGCCCCCGCACCGAAGAACAATTAAACTGGCTGCCTAAATGGTATTCGCAAACAGGAATCAAAACCCGGGGAATCATTCTGGGAAGGCCTGTTCTTGATGATATCCTGCAAAAGAAAAACGAAACTGGTTCTCCTTTTATTCCAAATGGAAAGCCTGATGATTGTGGACCCACCACAGCGCAGCGCATGGAACATTTCCAAAGATTGGGCCCGCCTCTTGCTCTTTTAGCAAGTCAACAAGCCTTAGAAAACGCCCACATTTCCACAGAAAACTTCAGTCATTTGATCACGGTCACCTGCACCGGTTTTTTCTCACCCGGTTTCGATTACCACCTGATCCAGAATCTTTCTCTTTCGCCCTCGATTTCCCGCACCCAAGTAGGGTTCATGGGGTGCCACGGGTCACTCAATGGCTTACGGGTAGCTCATGCGTTTGTAAAAGCACAACCCGATGCCAAAGTATTGCTTTCTTCTCTCGAACTTTGCAGCACTCATTTTCACTATGGCTGGGATCCGCAAAAGATTATTGCAAATGCGTTGTTCGCAGATGGGGCGGCTTCCGTAGTTTTGGGCGCTTCAGATAATGCTACCAAAGAAACTTGGAAGCTCGCTTCCTCGGGGTCTTGCATCCTTCCCGATTCTGCAAATGCAATGACCTGGAATATTGGCGATCATGGGTTCGAAATGACTCTCGCAAAACAAGTTCCCGGTTTGATAAAACAACACCTCAAACCATGGCTTGAACAATGGTTGGCGCACAGTGGGTTAAAGCTAGAGGATGTTAAATCTTGGGCATTGCACCCGGGCGGACCACGCATTCTTACCGCTATCGAAGATGCTCTCTCTCTTCCTGCAAACGCTTCCGAAATCTCTCGCGAAATTCTCTCAAAGCATGGCAACATGTCAAGCGCCACACTTTTATTCATCCTGAAGAAGATGGCGGAAATTGATGCCCCAAGGCCATGCGTGGCACTGGGTTTTGGCCCCGGCCTTGCTGCAGAAGCAGCCCTGTTTATTTAAACTGGGTCTTTGGCCTCTGCCAGTTCCTTCATGACTATCTCTTGCACTGTTTCCATTTTAGCCATGCCTTTGGTTTCGCGCATAACCGCTCCCTTAATAGCATCTGCGGCTTTTACTTTCCCGTTTTTAAAATCAACAACTGCTTTGGGATTGCCTGCAATTGCTTTGCGCACGATTTCAATGATCTGATTTACATCTCCTACTACTTTGAAACCCAAGGCATCCATGCAAGCTTTTGGATCTTCGCCTGTTTCGAGCATTCTGGCATAAACTTCACGCGCTCTTTGCATGTTCAATCCTGTTTTTGCGATCTCAGTAACAAGACCTGCAAGCTTTTCAGGAGAAAGGGCAAAGTCTTGGATTTCTTTCTTCTGCTCATTCAGGGTGCTTAAAACCTGATTGGTGATCCAATTACATGAAGCCTTCGCATCGCCCGACTTTTTAGCAGTCTCTTCGAAATAGGTTGTAAACTTCCTACCCTGACAAACCAACACGGATGAATCATAACGGCTCAAAGAATATTCCTTCACCAAGCGCTCCCTGCAAGCTGAAGGTAATTCACCCATGCCCGCTCTAACCTGCTCAATTACCTGATTAGTCACTTTCACGGGTACCAAATCAGGCTCAGGAAAATATCGGTAATCCGAAGCTTCTTCCTTCCTTCTTTGCACGATAGTTGCACCTTTTTGATCATCCCAACCCGCGGTACACTTCGGCACTTCACCAAATCTTTTACCATCTTTTTGAAACTGATCATACTGCCTCTGCGCTTCGTACTTGATCGATTTTTCTACCGCACGGAAACTATTCAGATTTTTAACTTCTACGATTGGAGTAGCTGCTATCGTGCCATCGGGCATGGTAATATGAATGTTCACATTGGCATCACAACGAAGGCTGCCTTCCTGCATTTCACAATCGGAAATCTCCAACTCTTTCAAAAGCAATTTAAGCTCTTCCAGATACAACCTTGCTTCTTCCCCAGACCGAATATCGGGCTTGCTCACAATTTCAAGAAGTGGTGTGCCTGTACGATTGAGATCAACCTTCGAATCGCTACCACCGCCTGATTCATCATGCATTGATTTTCCCGCATCTTCCTCCAAATGGGCCCGGAATATCCCTATTCTCCTCGTACCAAGCGAGGTCTCGATTTCTAGATGGCCCTCACTCGAAAAAGGAAGATCATACTGGCTGATCTGAAAATTCTTCGGTAAATCGGGGTAGTAATAGTTCTTGCGATCCCACTTGGTGTATTCTGCAATTTTGCAATTGATCGCTAATGCAGCCTTCATCGCCAACTCAAATGCATGTTTGTTCATCACGGGTAGAACCCCGGGCATACCAATACAAACAGGGCAGGTTGAAGAATTAGGGGGCAAACCAAACTTAGTGCTGCAACCACAAAATAGTTTTGTTTGCGTCAGAAGCTGCACATGCACTTCTAGGCCAACCACAATTTTAAATTTCTCTTCTACTGCAATATCCATGGATCTCTCTTTAATAAAAGCGTTAACTTTCCTGCGAAGAACTAGACTAAGTCTTATTTTATTTGTTTTTACAATATTTTCCTATGGAATAATAGTTTACCGTGGAATCAAGGTAGAAATAAAAACAGCCCATGCTTTTAAACATGGGCTGCACGAACAGATTAACTAGTTACTTGCTGGTTTTCTTCGGGTCAGCGGTTTCGCCTGTCCGAATTTCTTTCAGCCTATTCTTCTGTTCATCAGTTAAAACCGCTTCAACTTCTGTCTTTTCCTTGGTGCGCAGGTCTTTAAGCTGCTTCTCAAGGTCAGACCCCTTGCCGCGGTAATCCGTTTGGATCTTGTAAATCTTCTGAACTTGATCATCACGGAGGCCAAGCTTCTTAAACTGGGCGGGAAGTTGTCCTTTCACTTTATCTTCTGCTGCTGCCAAAACGCAGATTGCAGAAAGAAAAACGCTAAGGGATAACAACTTCATTGAATAAAAACGCATGAGGGCGTCCTCCTATAAAAATCCTCCAACCTCAAAATATAAGCACAGAACAATTCCTATGCCAGACATCCAAGATATCAGGTACAATTTGTATCGCAATCATTATTTTACCTATTTTTGCTTTTTCTCAAACCGCATACATATAATCATTTATAAGTGCATTACCGCTTGTGCATTGCACTCTTCAACTTACTCTTGTTTAAGGATTTTTTTCATGAAAGGTAATGATAAGATTATCGAAGGCCTGAACCAGGCTCTTACCATCGAACTTACTGCTATCAACCAATACTTTATTCAGGCCAAAATGTGCAAAAATTGGGGCATCAGCAAACTTGCCGCTAAACATTACGAAGAATCCATGGGCGAAATGAAGCACGCAGAGAAACTCATCGATCGCATCTTATTTCTCGAAGGGGTCCCCGAAATTGCCAGGTATGATGTTATTCGTGTCGGGTCGGATATCCCTGAACAATTCACCAACGATCTCGCTCTCGAAACCAAAGGTGTTCAAGCCTACAACAACTTGATTTCTCTTTGTGCGCTGGTAAAGGATTATGGCACCCACGAACTCGTGGCACCTATTCTTTCCGATTCTGAAGAACATGTTGATTGGCTGGAAACCCAGTTACATCTCATCCAAACTTTGGGTCTGCCTAAATTCCTTCTCTTGCAATCCGAGGCGAACGCTTAAAGAGTTGAGTTTTCTGATAAAGAACCATTCTCACGGATAATCTGGTTTAACTTTTTATGGCAGGCAGTACATCCACTGCCTGCCTCTGATTCCATGCGGAGTTCGGCTAGACAGCCGATTTTTTTGATACGGGTAATCTCAACCACTTCAACTTCGGTAATGCCCAGGCATTTGCAAACAACGAGGTCTTCGCCCAGAATTAAAGTACAGTTGTTTTGATTCATCACATCCCCTTATTGAGATTCAATATCATTAATCTAGATGCCACACTCCGCACTTGTCAACTTCTTTTTTTCCCTTTTTTTACACTTCCTATTGAAATGGTACTAATTCAGTTCTATTATTACATTGTAAACGATTTATTCGCTTTTATCAGGGTTACTATGTCTTTCTTCAGCCGAAAAATGGATTACGCTTTGCTGGTGCTTTCACACCTGCATGGAAACCCCGACGGCTCTTCCGCAAGAGAAATTTCTGCTAAATTCTCTATCAGCAGACCTTTCCTTGCCAACATCATGAAAACCCTTTGCCATCATGGCTATTTATCCAGCCATCGGGGCGTTCATGGTGGGTATGTTTTAATCCGCAAACCCAAAGACATTGCACTTGCAGATATTATGCAATCTCTTGATGAACCCTTTCATCTCACGGATTGCAGCAAAGATATTGAAAAGCAAACTTGCTCTGCCAGAACTTTCTGCCCGATTCGCACCGGCATGAGTGGGGTTCACGATCGCATCCGGACTATACTTAAAGATGTGACACTTGCTGAGATTCTTGACCCGACAATCAGGCCGAGCGTCACTCTTCAATTTGGACTCGAACTTGTTTCTCACGGAACAAACAAATAATTTTCCCGGTCTCTGGAGGACCTTTTCTATATGTTCAAGCTACCTGTTTACATGGATAACAATTCAACCACTCGAACTGACCCTCGCGTTCTTGAAGCAATGATGCCTTACTTCACCGAAAAATTCGGGAACTCTGCCAGTCGTAATCATGCTTATGGTTGGGAAACCGAAGAAGGGGTTGATCTTGCTCGCGAACAAGTTGCTAGCATCATCAATGCCTCTTCCAAAGAAATCATTTTCACCAGTGGTGCTACCGAAAGCAACAACCTTGCCATCAAGGGTGTTGCTGCTATGTACAAGAAAAAAGGCAACCACATTATATCTGCCGTAACCGAACACAAGGCGGTTATCGATACTTGCATGCGCCTTGAACGCGATGGTTGCTCGGTCACATTTCTTCCCGTGGATAAATATGGCATTGTCTCACCACAGCAAGTCGCTGATGCCATTACCGACAAAACTGTCATTGTTAGCATTATGGCCGCCAACAATGAAATTGGCACTGTTCATCCCTTGAAAGAAATCGGCGCAATCTGCAAAGCCAAAGGAGTGCTTTTTCATACCGATGCAACACAAACCGTTGGTAAAATTCCAATGGATGTTGAAGATATGGGCATCGATCTTCTTAGCATGACCGCCCATAAAATGTATGGTCCTAAAGGCGTTGGCGCTCTTTATGTTCGCAGAAAAGATCCACGCGTTCGACTTGATGCAATGCTTGATGGCGGCGGCCACGAGCGCGGCATGCGCAGCGGAACTCTCAATGTTACTGGCATTGTTGGCATGGGTATGGCTGCTGAAATCTGCCGCAAAGAGCTTCATTCGGAATCTGAAAGGCTTCTTAAACTTCGTAACAGGCTTCATGAGGGCATCAACTCTAAACTTGAAGATGCCTACTTAAATGGTCATCCTATTCACCGCCTGCCTGGTAATCTCAACATTAGTTTTGCTTTTGTTGAAGGCGAAGGCCTGATGATGGGCATTAAAGATGTAGCAGTAAGCTCAGGTTCTGCCTGCACCTCTGCCAGCCTTGAACCTAGTTATGTACTTAAAGCTCTTGGTTTGGGCGATGAACTTGCACACAGTAGCATCCGTTTCGGCCTAGGCCGATTCAACACCGAAGAAGAAGTTGATTTCGTCATCAACGATGTGGTTAGGGCTGTCAACCATTTGCGCGACATGAGCCCTCTTTACGAAATGCACCGCCAAGGGATCGACCTTAAAACCGTCCAATGGGCTGCGCATTAAGCAAAGTATTGTTCTTTTTATTTCAGTTTATTCAGGAGGATTTTTATATATGGCATATAGCACCAAGGTTCTCGAACACTTTAACAACCCGCGCAATGTCGGCAGCTTCGACAAAGATGATCCTATGGTTGGCACCGGTATTGTTGGTGCGCCCGAGTGTGGCGATGTTATGAAGTTGCAGATCAAGGTTAATCCGCTTACTGGACTTATTGAAGACGCCAAGTTCAAAACTTTTGGTTGTGGTAGCGCTATCGCTTCCAGCAGCCTGGCTACCGAGTGGGTCAAAGGGAAATCTCTTGACGCTGCCCTTGGTATCCGCAATACTGAAATTGTTGAAGAGCTTGCTCTTCCACCTGTGAAAGTTCATTGCTCCGTGCTTGCTGAAGATGCAATCAAGGCTGCTATCAAGAACCTTCAAGATAAACAGGCTTTAGTACCGCAGACCGTTAACTCTTAATTCTCAGGTATCTTTTACTCATAAGGAGATTTTATCATGCCGATTACTTTGTCCCCTAAAGCTTCTAGCGAAGTTAAGCGCATCGTTACCGACCAACGCACTACTGGCGATTTCCCTGAAAAGGTTTATCTCCGTCTGCGCGTAGTTGGCGGCGGTTGCTCTGGCTTCCAGCACAAACTCGACCTCGACGAAAACATGAACGAAAAACTTGATGAAGTTTTTGATATTGATGGCGTTCCTGTTGTTGTTGACAAGCGCAGCTTGATGTATCTTTCCGATGCCAATGTTGATTTTCATGATGATTTGAACAAACGGGGTTTTAGTATCTCAAACCCGACCGCCAAAACCACTTGTGGTTGTGGTAGTTCTTTCTCCATGTAATTTTGAAACTTTCAAAGAGGGGGCGTTCTTCAACAAGACCGCTCCCTTTTTAATTTCATGAATTATTTTGAGCTATTATCTTTGGAACGGGCTTACAAGATTGATTTAGTCAATCTCGAGGTCAGTTATTTAGCTGCCAGTAAAAAACACCACCCTGACTTCTCAAATTCTGCGATTTTTGATGCCGATGCCTTAAAGCTGTCGGCAATGGTGAATCAAGCGTATTCGACCTTAAAAGACCCATTTCAAAGGGCTGAATACGTCTTAAAACTAGAAGATGGCAAGAATTCTGAAGAAATAAGGACCGTTCCGCCTGATATTTTAGAAGAAGTGATGGATATCCGGTTTGAACTGGAATCACAGGCAAAAAGCGTAGAAACATTGGAGCAACTCAAAAAAAAACTCACTTCCAGACTAAATTATTTCGAAGATAGATTGTTAATTCTTTTTGAACATCTAAAATGTTCAATGCGTGAGGATAGAGAGAAGGTTCTTTTGGAGTTAAGGCTTTGTCTTAATTCAAGTAAGTACTTCCTTAATATCCTTAGCGAGATTGACGATTAGGGCGCTTAGCTCAGCTGGTAGAGCGGCATGCTTACACCGTGTTGGTCGGGGGTTCGATTCCCTCAGCGCCCACTAGATCGCTTTTCATTTTCTCGGCAATTTTTGATAAATCACTAGAATCTGTTAAGATTTCAATCATATCTTGAATCTTATTTTAAACGTACCATCAAAAGGACACACGCCGCC
>Ga0194055_10000618_pt1 | contig 28778 bp, 32 predicted proteins | sample SepL449m_MetaG_FD_155482 | JGI IMG/M metagenome (GOLD analysis project Ga0194055, IMG submission 155482) | Anoxic zone freshwater microbial communities from boreal shield lake in IISD Experimental Lakes Area, Ontario, Canada - Sep2016-L442-9m | ecosystem: Environmental > Aquatic > Freshwater >... | reverse complement strand
GCCCAGATTGAGTCTGGCAAAAATCTAAAAGAAAAACTCGCCAAACTAGAAAAAGAAATTTCCGAGGTAGAATCCACTTATCTGGCAGCACTAAAAAAGATCCCCAATGTTTCGTTGAACACGGTGCCGGTTGGCAAGACCGAGGACGATAATGTCATTATAAAAACAGTAGGCGAACCAGCCAAGCTGGGTTTTACGCCAAAGAGCGATGGAGAGCTAGGTACATTGCATGACACTATCGATAAGGAACGCGCTACCAAAGTTGCCGGCCCGCGTTTTGCTTATCTAAAAGGCGACATTGTTCGGTTGCAGTTCGCGATAATTCAATTTACACTCGATACTTTGTCTAATGAAGAAGTCATCGCGCAACTGATTAAAGATAATAATCTCCAGATAAGCATCAAGCCTTTCACGCCAGTCTTACCACCCGCAATAGTTAAGACCGAACCTTACGAAGCCTCGGCCCGACTCGATGCCGAAGCAGTAACTTATAAACTAGCTGATGATGAATTGTGGCTCAATGCTAGTGCCGAGCACAGCCTCTGCACCATGTACATGAATGAAATCCTTGATGAGAAAGATCTGCCGATTCGCTACCTAGGTTATGCCACTAGTTTTCGACGCGAAGCTGGAACCTATGGCAAGGATACCGAAGGTATCTTTCGTATGCACCAATTCGATAAGCTCGAAATGGAAGTTTTTAGCACCGCCGAAACTGGTTTAGACGAACATAGGCTTTTAGTGGCTATCCAGGAGTATCTAGTTCAGAAACTAGATTTGCCTTACCAACTGATTCAAAAATGTACTGCTGACATCGGCAAACCTAACGCTCAGGGTGTCGACATCAACATCTGGATGCCAGCCCAAAATCAGTACCGTGAAACGCACACTGCCGACTACATGACCGACTACCAAGCCCGACGCCTTCATACCCGGGTGCGGCGTGGGGGAGGGGTGGAGTTAGTCCACACCAATGATGGTACTGCCTTCGCGTTGGGCAGAATCCTAAAAGCTATAATGGAGAACTACCAAAACCAAGATGGTACTATCAGGATTCCAAAAATATTAAAACCTTATCTGGGAGGAAAATCATGATTGAACGAATAGAAATTAACAGTATACATGCCCAGGTCGACGATGACTTAAAGAAGTATGTTATTAAAAAGATCGGACACTTAGACAAATATCTTTCCAAGCATGCTATGGAGTCGGCTCACGCCGAGGTAAAGCTCAAAGAGAGTAAGGCTAACGACAAAAAACAGTGCCAGTGCGAAGTTATTTTGCACCTGCCAAAAGGCAATTTGATGGTTAAAGAGAGCACCATTAACATGTACGCTGCGGTTGATATTGTCGAGGCTAAACTAAAGAATCAGATTAAGAAGTACAAGGACACTCATGAGTCCGCGAAGTTCCGCCAGAGGGTGATTCGCCGCTTTCGCCGACAAATTTAGCAAAATATAGCCTGTCATCAGGGGCAGTTATAAGCTACAATAGATTGATGACCAAACTGCAAGTGAGTCACCGGAGGAGTGCGAGCGCATGAAGAAAATTTTCAAAAAAGTTCTTGGGGATCCACAAGCAAAAACTCTAAAACGCCTACAAAAACGCGTAGCCCAGGTTAACAACCTAGAGTCTAAGTATAAAAAAATGACCGAAAAGCAACTGCGCGAACAAACGCAGGTTCTGAAAACACGTCTAAAAAAAGAGACTCTCGACCACATCCTACCGGATGCTTTTGCCTTGGCGCGCGAAGCTTCTTTCCGAACACTTGGGATGCGTCACTTCGACGTTCAGTTAGTTGGTGGCATGGCTTTGCATGAGGGCAGCGTTGCCGAGATGAAGACTGGTGAAGGTAAAACCCTGGTTGCGACGTTACCGGTATTCCTTAACGGTCTAACCGAAAAAGGTGTCCACGTGGTGACGGTTAACGACTATTTGGCTCAGCGTGACGCTGGTTGGATGGCGCCAGTTTATCATTTCCTGGGCCTAAGCACCGGCGTTATAATCGGTGACGAATCGTTCATTTTTGACCCTGAGTTCAAAAATCAGAAACATGATGATCCGCGGCTCATCCATCTTAAGCCTGCTAGTCGCCAAGATGCTTACGCTGCAGATGTAACTTACGGCACGAACAACGAATTTGGTTTTGATTACCTGCGGGACAACATGGTTCGAGAAGTCGACCAACTCCGCCAACGTCCCCTGCATTTTGCAATCGTCGACGAAGTCGACTCTATCTTGATCGATGAAGCCCGAACTCCCCTGATTATTTCGGCTCCGTCGATGACCAGTGGCAGTGCCTACGCCCAGTTTAGTAAAGTCGCTCGCCAATTAAAAAAAGAGACTGATTTTGAAGTTGATGAAAAACGTAAAGCCGTAATCTTAAATGATGACGGTGTTGAGCACGTAGAAAAAATCCTCGGCATCAAAAGTCTCTACGCCACTGATAACATCCGTACCATCTATCACCTAGAGCAAGCCCTTCGCGCCGAGGCATTATTTAAACGCGATAAAGATTACGTTGTAACTAGCGATGGGGAAGTTGTGATTGTTGATGAGTTTACCGGACGCCTACTGAAGGGACGTCGTTATAACGAGGGACTTCACCAAGCCATAGAGGCCAAGGAAAGTGTTACCGTCCAGGAAGAGTCAATGACTCTGGCCACAATTTCGTTCCAGAACTATTTCCGCTTGTACGAAAAGCTCTCTGGTATGACTGGTACCGCCCAAACCGAGAGTGAGGAATTCTTCCAGATTTACGAACTTCATGTAATCGAGATTCCTTCTAATAAAAAGCTAATCCGCCAAGACCGTTCAGACCGGATTTACAAAACTGAAGCCGGTAAGTTTAGCGCCATTATTAAAGAGATCAGAATGTTGCAGCAAAAAGGCCAGCCAGTCTTAATTGGAACCGTTTCGATAGAAAAGAACGAACGTTTAGGTAAAATGCTGACTGCCGCCCAAATCCCGCACCAGGTACTGAATGCAAAAAATAACGAGCGTGAAGCCAGCATCGTTGCTAAAGCAGGCCAAAAAGGAGCTGTAACTTTGGCGACCAATATTGCTGGACGCGGTACCGACATAGTTTTGGATGATGATGTTAAGAAGCTCGGTGGATTATTTATCCTTGGTTCTGAAAGACACGAGTCGCGACGAATAGATAACCAGTTACGGGGACGTGCTGGGCGTCAGGGTGACCCAGGTGTAACCCAGTTTTTTGTTAGTACCGAGGATGACCTAATGCGCGTTTTTGGTGGCGAACGCATCGGTGGGATGATGGAACGCATGAAAGTTCCTGAAGATATGCCGATCGAAAACCGAGTTATATCGCGTAGCCTGGAGTCGGCTCAAAAGAAAGTAGAAGGCCATAACTTCGATATTCGTAAAAATGTTGTTCAGTATGATGACGTAATGAACCGACACCGCCGTGCTACTTATACTATGCGCAAAGAAATATTACATCGCGCCGACATCGAAAAGCGCATTCGCATTTACATCGAGGCCGAAGCCCGCGCTTTAGCTCATTCGCCACTTGCTACTACCGATATGTATGAGTCACAGATTACAGAGGTATTTACTTTCGATGATGATACCCTAGACCGTTTATTTGATGCCGAAGCCGCCGGCTTTGAGAAGGTACTGGTTACCGAGGCAATTGAACTCTACGAGTCACGCTCGGTGGCCTTCGGTGAGAAAAATATGCGTAAGGTTGAACGTGACATATACCTGCAAGTTTTAGATAACTTATGGATGCAACACCTAGAAAACATGGAACACCTCCGTGAGGGAATTGGCTGGATTAGCGTTGGTCAGCGAGATCCACTGGTCGAGTATCGTCGCCAGGGTCAGGCTCTGTTCGAGACCATGCAAGATACCCTGCGACACGACGTAGCCCGAACACTCCTACACGCCGAACCAGTTGCAGGTGATATGGATGAATCGATTGAGACCGATTTAACCCGTGCCGCCCGTCGTTCGGTTGATAATGCCGACAAAGTGATAGAAGTTGAAGAGTTCTCTGAGTCTGACTTCAAGTCTTCTCCTAGCCCTAGCGGCTTCCCGGTTAGCAGTACTAAGAAAGTTGTATCAACCGATGATCGCAAAAAAGCTCGCAAGGCCGAACGCAAGCGCAAAAACAAAAGCAAGAGAAAGAAGTAGTGGCTTTATTGTCCAAATTACTCAAGGCTAGAGTCCTCAGCTGCCAGCAGACTGCGGATAGCTTTTTGAATCATGTACAAAAAACCATAACCCGCTCTAGCTCTGTTATTACTCCGCTTAGTAGTTTGTTCTTTGTCTTTAGAGTTTTTCGTGGTTGGCTACTGAATTTTGGTCAACGACATATCTGCAATGAAGCGAATACATCGTTGGCCGTCAATATTTCAGGGAGCTCAGCATGAAGCATTCGGTAACCGAAATTAAAGCCAAAAACGGCGCCAGAGGTTTATTGGTTCATATCCCTGACGCCAGCGTCATGACCTTCGACTTCAACTTCCGAGCTGGCGAATACTTAGTCGACAGGCGAATTTGGGAAACTCCTCATTTAATGGAGCATCTATTACTTGGTGCTAACGAAATGATTCCAAAAGCTCGGACTTTTCAGGCCGAGTTCGAAAAAAACGGTGCTTATTCCAATGCTTCAACCGGTACCTACGATATTACGTATGAAGCCGAGTGTGCCGATTTTGAGTGGGATCGTATACTTGGCCTATTGTTAACCGCCATCACTAAGCCATTATTTTTGGCTGATGAATTTCAGGCCGAGTTTGGTAACGTTCGCGAAGAGCTAACTTCTCGTTCTAACAGTCATTTTCGCCATCTTAGTCTTGCTTTAAGGGAAGAGTACGGTTTTAAGGTTGTAACTGACCAAGAACGACTTAAATTGATGGGAAACGTTACGCTCGAAGACGTTAACCGTCATTACAAAGATACTCATACTAGCAGTAACTTAAGATTTGTGATTGCCGGTAACTTGTCACTCGACCGTCGCGCCACCGTCAAATCTTTAATCAGCTCGATCGAATTGCCAGAAGGTCACGGTAGGGAAGAATTACCACTGGAAGTTCCGAAACGTCTACAAAAACCTCTTTATCTAAAAAACGACAGCATCGATAATATTTATTTTTACCTAGATACTTTTAAGCAACGTCAGCTAAGTGATCCAGAAGCCGATGCTCTGAGCTTGCTTAACACTATGCTAACCGAAACTTTGTATTCTCGCATACTTGGTACCGCCCGCGAAAAAGGGTTGGTCTACAGTATGAGTTCTGGTCATTCCCAAATGCTTAACAGTAGTAATTGGTGGTTTGGCGCTCAAGTCATGCCGGCCAACGCCAGTGCGCTGTTCAAGATTATTACCAACGAACTAGGAGCAGTATTTTCTGGTGACTTGGCTGACGAAGACGTTCAGGCCGCTAAGCAATACTCGATCGGTCGCTATCAACGTGGTGCTCAGACGGTGGCTGGTACGGCCAGCGGTTATGCCTACCGTTACTTCTTTGATGATGTCCTGGAAGATTATTACCAGTTGCCAAATCGCATCAAAGCGATTACCAAACAACGTATTATTAAAGTCGCTAACGTCATGTTCGAGGATAATATCTGGGGGTTAGGCTGTCTCAGTAATGCTGGCCCAGAGTTTTCTGAGAAACTATATAAACAAGTTGGTCGTTTGTGGCCTTAATTGTGCTTATGGTATGATACAGATAATGTAAATAAAAGGTGAAAAAAAGATGCCTCCACAAGAACCAGCTCAAGACCCGACCAAAGCTCCTGATCCAAATGCCGCACCGCTAGATGACCCAACCGATTCTGGTAGTGTTATTAATGTCACTACATCAGGTAGTGACGACTTAGTCACTGACTCTGTTGACCCAATGAGCAGCACACCAGCAGTTGAATCAGCTTCAGTTCCGGTAACTGCTGCTGACAGCGATATGTCTACTCCAGTAGCCGATTCATTCGCTGCAGAGACACCTGCTGAAACTCCAGCTGAGCCAGACGCATCAGCTATGTCGCCAGCAGGGGAGACTTCATATAATAGTACCTCAGCTACCGAAGCCCCAGCCAATGTCGAACCGGCTGCTTCAGAAACAGTTACACCTGCCGCAGATCCAGCTGGGATGGCACCAGCCGGAACTGACAGTTCAATGCCACTTCATCCTATGGAAAATACTGCTAATAACAGTAAAAAAGGCCTAATGATTGCCGCCATTATCGGTGTAGTTGTCATCGTCATCATACTAGTCGTTGTTTTGTTAGCCCGTGGATCAAAATCTTCTACCAACACGACAACAACTCCAAGTAACACTACAACAATGTAATAGGCTATAATCTGCATTGATGCAGGAGCTTATTTCGCAACTATCAAACCTCAAGGCGTTATTAACTATCGCCCTGGAGGCTCTTAAAATTAGCCGTCTAGAGACAGAACTCAAGACAATTCAGGCCGAAAGCCAAAAGGCTGGTTTTTGGTCTGACCGAACCAAAGCTCAGGAAAGTATGAAGTTACAGGCGAATTTATCAGCCCGAATCGAACCTTGGCGTCAGCTGGAAGCCCAGGTTAATGAGGCTCTAGAGCTAGCCGAACTAAATGATCCAACGGTCCAAGCAGAATTACAAACACAATTAGAACAGCATCAAGCTAAGTTTTATGAGCTTAAACGTCAACTTCAATTTAGCGGCCCCTATGATGACAGTAATGCTATTTTGTCGATTCACGCTGGAGCAGGCGGAACTGATGCCCAGGACTGGACCCAAATGTTGCTAAGGATGTATGTCCGGTGGGCCGAACAACAAGGCTATAATGTAGAAACGATCGAGCAGTCCAGCGGTGAAGAAGCCGGTCTCAAGAGCGTAACAATCGAAATTAACGGTCCTTTTGTCTACGGCAAACTGCAAGGCGAGCACGGGGTCCATCGTTTAGTCCGCCTTAGCCCATTTAACTCTGATAATCTACGCCAAACCAGTTTCGCCAAGGTAGAAGTGCTGCCTAAAATTGATACCGCCGATAAACTAAAACTTGACGAAAAAGAACTTAAAATTGATGTTTACCGTTCCGGCGGTCATGGTGGTCAGTCGGTTAATACTACCGATTCGGCGGTGCGTATAACTCATATCCCAACTGGCATAACAGTGGCTATACAGAACGAGCGGTCGCAATTACAGAACCGCGAAACGGCCATGACAATTATCCGTTCGCGCTTGGCCCAACTGCAATTAGCGCAACATCAAGAAAAACTGGCCGGCATCAAAGGCCCGAACCAGTCGGCTGAGTGGGGTAACCAGATCCGGAGTTATGTTTTACATCCATATAAACAAGTCAAAGATCTCCGTAACAGATATGAATCAAGTGATCCGGATGCCGTTCTAGATGGCCAGCTTGAACCATTCATCACCGCCTACTTGGAATCCCAACTAGGCAAAGACAAATAGTAGTATAATAAAGCTAATGATTTTATTGGATCGAGTTACAAAAGTTTACGGCAAGGGCATGACGCCAGCACTGGATCGAATCAACCTACACGTTGAACCACATGAGTTCGTTATCGTAGTAGGTGCTAGCGGTGCCGGTAAGTCTACTTTGCTAAAATTGTTGACAAGAGAAGAGAAGCCAACTAGCGGTAAAATTATCGTCGGGGGTATCGATTATGACAAGCTAAAGGATAAAGATATTCCTTACTTGCGCCGCCGAATTGGTACAGTTTTTCAGGACTTCAAGTTGTTGCCCAATAAAACTGTCTTTGAAAATGTTGCTTTCGCCCTAGAAATTGTCGGTACTGGAAAACATGAGATACGCTACACCGTCCCACGTGTTTTGGATATTGTTGGTCTCAAAGGCAAAGAGAAGCGTATGCCTATGGAACTGTCTGGTGGTGAGCGTCAGCGAGTAGCCATAGCTCGAGCCATCGCTCGTCAGCCTAAAATCCTAATCGCCGATGAGCCAACGGGCAACCTTGATCCTAAGCACGCCTGGGACGTTATTAAGGTTCTTCAAAAGATTAACCAATATGGCACTACAGTTCTGTTGACTACCCATAACCAAGAGATTGTTAATAAGCTCAAACGCCGTGTTATTACAATCACCGATGGCAAAATCGCTAGTGATCGAGCTCAAGGCAGCTACAAGGGCTTATGAAAAGCCTAAAGCGTCGTCTAATCGTACTAGAGCGTATTACTAAGGCTGGCATGATTAACTTCGTGCGAAATGCCTGGCTATCAGTGGCTGCCGTGGCTGTCATGGTGATTACACTAACCATAGTCTTATTTTCAGTCATCGCTCGAGTAACATTCAATAACACTATCGCTCAAATCAACGATAAAATCGATGTTTCAGTGTATCTAAAAGATGAGGTAACAGTTCAGCAAAAGGATAGTCTAGTTAACAAGATCAAGCAGCTCGGCACCGTTAAATCGGTGACTTACGTATCAAAACAGCAGGCTCTGGACAAATACCGTGATCAAAACGCCGGCAATGCCGATTTGTTAGTTGCCATTTCACAAACTGATAATCCTCTCCCAGCTAGCCTGAATGTTAAACCGATAGATCCAAACCAGATGGAGGAGCTTAAAAACTTTTTAGAAAAACCAGAGATCAAAGAACTGCAGTCCAATAAGACATCGTATTCTGGCGACCGCAAAGAGGCTATCGACAAGATTAGTCATGCCACTAACTTCTTGCAGCAAGCTGGGTTAGTAGCGGTAATTATCTTCACAATCATTTCCATTTTAATAATCTTTAACACAATTAGGATGGCCATATTCAACCGTCGTGACGAGCTTAACATCATGCGTTTGCTTGGAGCTAGCACCTGGTATATCCGTGGCCCATTTGTGGTTGAGACGATGTTGTATGGTCTAATTGCCGCCATCCTCTCAGTTTTAATCTGTGGCGCGCTTTTCAGTCTGTCTTCAGGGACGTTCGAAGCCAGCACTTTGGGTCTGCTAGATATTAAATTCGCTAACGATTATTTCATCAGTCATTATTGGGTAATTTTGACGGGGCAGATAGCGGTTGGTATACTAATAGGAGCTGCTTCATCCTTCCTTGCTACGCGGCGCTACCTAAAATTCAAGACAACAAAATAATATAATACAAAACAACATATTCAAGTAATTGCAATGTATTGCGGGGTGTGGTATTATGCTTACGTTACCTAAAAAAACAAACATGAATAATGTAAAAGACTCAATCAACAGGGTAATAGCTGGTAAGTTTATGCCAGTAATTTTGGCGTTAGTAATGATCACATCATTCGGGGCGCCAGTTTTAGTTCATGCCGATCAATTTGATGATCAAATAAATGCTCTAAGAGCCCAAAATAATTCTAACCAGGCCAGCGCCAATCAACTCCAAACCCAGGTTGATGGTTATCAGGGGGCGATTGACGCCTTGCAATCCCAAATAAATGCTTTACAAGACTCAATTAACACTAATACTGCCAAGCAGGCCGATCTTCAAAGTAAGATTGTTGCCGCCGAAGCTGAGCTGGCTCATCAAAAGAAAATACTTGGTGACAACATTCGCCAAATGTACCTAGAAGGTCAAATCAGTACCCTAGAAATGCTGGCATCTAGCAAGGACCTCAGTGATTTTGTAGATAAACAACAGTACCGCAATTCCGTTCAAGCAAAAATTCAGGATACTTTGAACAAAATAACTGAACTTAAGCATCAGTTAAACGCTCAAAAAGATGAAGTTGAAAAATTGCTTAAAGACCAAGAGACCATGAAGGCCACCTTAGCTAGTCAGCAGGGGCAGCAAAACTCTTTGCTAGCCTTCACTCAGGCTCAAAAAGATCAGTATACATCGGCTATCAAAACTAATAACTCCCAGATCTCAGCCCTAAAAGCTCAGCAGTTAGCAGCCAACGCTCGTTTTATTGGTGGCGCTGGTAATGGCCCGGCTTGCGGCGGTGGTTATCCTGCAAAGTGGTGTGAAATACCTCAGGACTCAGTCATCGATAACTGGGGTATGTACAACCGCGAGTGTGTTAGTTACGCCGCCTTCCGAGTCGCCGCATCTAACCGTTTCATGCCGTATTGGGGTGGGGTTGGTAACGCTAACCAGTGGGACGAAGATGCCCGTGCCGACGGCATTCTAGTTGACGGAACACCTAGAGCTGGTGACGTGGCTATTAGCAACAATGGTGCCTATGGCCACGCTATGTACGTCGAAAGCGTGAATGGTGACGGTACCATCAATATCAGTCAGTACAATGCCGCCTTGAACGGCCGCTACTCAACTCGTAACGACCTTGCCGTTGGTAACCTAGTTTTTATACACTTCTAGTAAGTACCGAAAAGTAGAGTATTTGTGAGACAATACTAAAGCTTAATTGTAATTTAACTAAATAGTGTCGGGGGAAGTGTTGCGAAAATCTGCTAACAAAAAACCAGTTCGTATATCTAAGATCATAATAAAAGGCCTGAGCCTGATTATCTTTGCCGGATTATTTCTATTTTTAGGTATTAATATAGGCAATGGCCGGATTACAGCCATGTCGCAAACCGGTGTCCAAAAAGATTTACCTAACAAATTGGACTATAGTTCGGTCGACGAAGTTTACAAGGCACTTAAGGCCAACTTCGACGGCACGCTTGATACTACCAAACTACTAGACGGAGCTAAGCAGGGGCTAGTTAACGCCGCCTCCGATCCTCACACCGAATATCTTAATGCTAAAGACTACAAAGACTTCAACGATCAGCTAACGGGCTCATTTGTCGGCATCGGCGCTGAGCTTAGCCAGGATGGTAAAGGCAGTATTGTGGTTGTTTCGCCAATCGCTGGCTTTCCAGCCGAAAAGGCTGGCCTCAAACCTAAGGACATAATAATCGATATTGATGGGAACAGTGCCACCGGCTTAACAGTTTCTCAGGCTGTCGACAAGATTCGTGGTACCAAAGGCACAACAGTTAGTCTCAAAGTCGTTCGAGATGGCAAGAGCCTAGACTTCAAGATTGTCCGTGATGACATTTCTATCCCGAGCGTGACCAGCAAGGTCGAAGATGGAATTGGCTACATGACTATCAGCCGTTTCGGCGATGATACAGCCAGCCTAGCTAAAAAAGCCGCCCAGGACTTCAAGAAACAAAATGTCAAAGCTGTTGTACTCGATTTACGCAGTGACCCAGGCGGTCTATTAGATGCCGCCGTATCTGTCTCCAGCCTCTGGGTTCCAGAAGGCAAGGTCATCCTTACTGAGCGCCGAGCCGGAATCGTTACTAGCACTTATAAGGCAATTGGTGGCAATATTCTCGAAGGCATCCCGACTGCCGTTCTTATTGATGGTGGCAGCGCTAGTGCAAGTGAGATCACTGCCGGAGCTCTTAAAGATAACGGTGTAGCTACCCTGATTGGCGAAAAGTCCTATGGTAAGGGAAGCGTCCAGCAACTAATAAAGTTGAATGGCGGCGGCGTCCTAAAGGTTACTATAGCTCACTGGTATACACCTGGCGGCAAAAACATTGACAAGGTCGGCATTACTCCGGACGTAATCGTTACGATGAGCGCTGATGACGTTAAGAACGGCAATGATCTCCAGAAAGCCGCCGCTCGCAAAGCTATTGGCCAGTAGAATCAGCCTGATAACCAGCATTTACTTTGCTTAAACAGGGTAAATGCGGTAGCATATGAGAGATAAATAGTGAGAGGGGCAATAAGCGGTGGTTAAACGACCGACTAAGTTTATATTTGTTACAGGTGGTGTGCTTTCCGGACTCGGCAAGGGAATTACCGCCGCCTCCATCGGCCATCTCTTAAAAGCCCGCGGCCTCAATGTTAACCTCCAAAAATGTGACCCTTATCTAAATACTGACGCGGGCACACTTAATCCGGCCGAACACGGCGAATGTTTTGTTACTAAAGACGGTGCCGAAACTGACCTCGACCTGGGTCACTACGAGAGATTCCTTGATCAAGAACTAACTCAATCTAGCTCTTTAATGAGTGGCCGGATACTAAGTAAAGTTATCCAGGACGAACGCGACGGCAAATACAACGGTAAGACAGTTCAGTTTATTCCTCATGTCACGACGGCTAGCCGAGATGAGATCCTCAAGGCAGCCGAAGGCTTCGACGTTCACATCGTTGAAATCGGTGGCACAGTTGGGGATTATGAAGGTTTAAGCTTTCTAGAAGCCATCCGCGAGCTGGCTTTCGAAGTTGGCCGCGAAAACTGTACTTACGTACACGTCGTCTATATGCCTTACCTAGGCGCCAGCCATGAATTTAAGACCAAACCGGCCCAGAACGCAGTTCGCGATTTGCGTGGCTTGGGTGTCTTCCCAGACGTTCTGGTAGTAAGAAGTGAAGGCCCGGCACCTAAAGCTGTAATCAATAAGCTGAGCTTGTTCAGCGGCGTCGACAGTAAATCGATCGCATTGCTTGCTAACGCCCACACCATCTACGAAGTACCGTTAACCCTAGAGGACACTGGCATTGCTGACGTTATCGCCAAGCGCTTAAACCTGAAGGTCAGTAAACCATACCTAAAAGAGTGGCGAGCCGTCGTCGATAGCGCCACTAAAAGCCATAAACATACTGTTAGCGTCGGCGTAGTGGCCAAGTACATGGATAACCAGGACACCTATATGTCAGTATTTGAAGCTTTGCGTTCGGCTGGTTGGAAGTATGATTCAGATGTCGAGATTCGCTGGATCGATGCCGAAAAGCTCGAAAAAGTTAAAGACCCAGCAGTAATGCTAAAAGATGTTGATGGCGTTGTCGTGCCCGGTGGCTTTGGCCTCCGTGGTTTAGAAGGGAAGATCAGGGCTGCCCAATACTGCTTAGACTCTAAGACTCCTTACCTAGGCCTTTGCTTGGGCTTACAGATGGCAGTTATCGCCGCCGCACGTAACGCCGGCGTTAAAGATGCTACAACTGTCGAGCTGAATCCAAAAGGCATTAACCAGGTGATTAACATCATGGATGGGCAGCAGGGCAAAGAGAACACTGGCGGAACTATGCGTCTGGGCGATTATCCCTGCGCCATTGCCAAGGATAGCCTAGCCGCCAAGCTCTATGGCGCAACTAAGATTACCGAACGTCATCGTCATCGCTACGAATGTAATAATGATTACCGCGATGAATACGAACAGTGGGGCATCCGGGCCGTTGGCTTGTCACCAGACCACCACCTGGTCGAAATGATCGAAGCCATCGATCATCCTTTTATGGTAGCTAGCCAGTTCCATCCAGAGTTCAAATCCCGGCCAAATCGTCCACATCCAATGTTTGAAGGCTTCATAAAATCACTATTGCAGAAGTAGCCAAACCCCTGTAGCATATAAAATATGGCCCAAGACCCTCCAATTGATACCATCCCACCAGTTAACGCCTCTCTAACCAAGAAAATACTTTTGGTAGAAGATAATGACGCTCTGGCTAATGTTTACGTAACCCGTCTTCAAGCCGAAGGCTTTGATGCTAAGCGTGTACCTAACGGCGAAGACGCCTTGGCGGTTGCTCTCCAGTTCCGGCCCGACCTAATACTGCTTGACGTCATGATGCCTAAAGTAAGCGGCTTCGACGTCCTTGATATCCTCCGAAATACGCCAGAAACTGCCAACGTGAAGGTCATCATGCTAACTGCTCTCAGCCAAGATAGCGACAAAGAGCGGGCTACTCAGCTGGGTGCAGACGATTATCTAGTCAAATCCCAAGTCGTCATCGCCGATGTCGTCGAACGTATTCGTCATCACCTAGGAATGTAGCCATGCACATCGAACGCCCGGAATTCACTGAAACGGGGTGGGGCATAGTAAAAGCCGGTGCTTTCGCGATAGGCATTGCCGGTTTAGTTCGGCTAGCCCTAAAGATTAACGGAGGCTGTCCTACCGAATCAGTCAGCGGTGGCTGGAAAGAGCTCGATTATACAGCAGAAGTAGTCAACCTCGACGATTTCCGAAGTGACAAACTGTTAAATCAAGCCGTACCATTCGAGGATATCCAGCTAGCAGTTAGTCTTGAAGTTTTCGAAAGGATACTCGTGCTAGATGACATTCATTCACCAGACCTTCGCCACATATCTCCTCCAGTAAACTAACCCCTAAACACTACCTTGACATTTTAACAAGCTTATGCTATATTTATATCTGTAATGGCAGAAATAAATACCCCGGATTTAGCAATTTCAGAAGAACAGCTTATTAAAAGTGGCTGGGACCTTAATGAGCAATCCCTTGCCATCCCAGAAATCGCTGAAAATCAAGAAGCAATAGAGGCGAGTGGTCGGGATTTAATCGAACATTTCAATATATCTCCAGAGTTTTTCGACGACAAGGGACGTTCACTGATATTTACTTCTATCGCTAGCCGTTGGAGTAAGTTAGAAGATAATGGTGGTGACGACGAAAGGGTTTTTCTTACCAGTAGCCTTGCTATACTAGCGAATAAATTTAGTCCAGATTTTTCTACTGCTGTTGAGCAAATTAGTGAAAGTGAAAATGACATACTAAGTCAGCAGACTCAAATCGAGGTATACGATTCATTTACAGATGCCGAACTAACTAAAGAACTGTCTGATCGTATTGCCAACGGGCTACTGGACGGAGTAAAAGCCCGCCTAGGCATTACGGATACTAACGAGGACCTCTACGAAGTGCGTGTGTTAAACGTTGGTGATGAACATGGTGCTTTTGGTTTGGCTGTACCAAAACCTGAAACTACGATTGATAAATATGGTAATGAAATTTTCCCTAACTCATATTTTGAAGATTTAAATGCCCGTGGTGAATGGATAAAAGGGCTAGAAAAGCGTACTGCCGAATTTCGTGAAAAACTAGGCGGTAATAAGAATGACCCAACTGCCCCAGCGTGGGTTACGCGAGTAGGTGATAAGACGTTGTTATGCATGCCTATGCCGTTAGCTGAAAAAATCCTTCACCCCGATGCTACAGAAGGTAGCAGCTATTGGTCGGATGACGATCGGGGCAGAGATTTTTCTATCCTCGAGCATGAGTATACACATACGCAGGGTGGTGTAAATTTAGAGCGTGGAACAACCTTCGGGATAGGTCTTGAAGAACTCAGGGCTGAACATTTTTCTGGTGACAATCAAGGTTACCAGGATATCAAAGGTTTTTATAATGATTTGAATATTATCTCAGGAACCCATGTAGCGGAATTGTTTGATAATCGTGAGAAAGGTGGAACTGCTCCAGAATTGTATACTGACATCGCATCTATAGTTGGAATCGATATGCTGCTTGAAGTTATTGAAACTGCCCCGACCGTCTATAACAATCAAAAAACTGGCAGTCACTTTAAAGATATCCTTGACTACCTAGGTGGTTTTGATGGCGTTACCTCTAAAATCCTTGAAAAGGCCATTGATGCTGGTGATAAGCAGACCATCGAGGACAGGCTAGAAAAAAAGGTTAAAAAAATGCTGGAAATTACCGAAAATGAACCCGATTTTGTGCTTAATTACAGGAAGAATATAGGATTAAATACGATAACTGACTTGATGCAACTGAAAGCTACAGAAATATTAGATAAAAAAGCTGCTTAGATAACTGTAACTTCGGTGCGGATGGTGGTTTTGCCGGTGAAACGGCGGATTTTGCGAGTGCGGTAGGTAACGATGCCGTCACGGTCGGCGTGGATGGTGAAGTTGCGGCTTAGTTTAGTGCCGACGCCAGCACGTTTGGTTAGACCAACTTGGCGAACGATCACTTGGCCGACCTTAACTTTTTGGCCACCAAATAGCTTTACTCCTAGGCGTTGCCCAGGGCTATCGTGAACATTTTTGGCTGCTCCACCAGCTTTGACGTGTGACATGTGCTACTTTCTTGTTACTACTACTAGTTCACGGCCAACGATTTGGTCGGGTCGATGATAGACCAGATCCGAATCACTAACATGAACAAAACTCCTCCGAGTATACCCTAATTCCTCGAGAGAATCAAGGCAGGGTAGGTGTTTAAAGCCGTTGCGGATTTTCCAGGCTGGCACGGCTAGGCTGGCTGTAAAGCCAGACGGAGTTTGCTGGGCGAGGTTTTTTAAGAATTTTCGGTGAATGGTGTCGACGTCGCGGGAGACTTGGCCGAGGACTTCTGGGGTGGGGTCGGACGAGAAGGGGCGACCTAGGTAGGTCTCGGAAGCAATCGTGTCATAGGGACGAGACCACTCTAGATTGGTAGCATCGCCAACCTCGAGTTGTACATGGGCCGTATCGGCACGTAACCAGTCTAGGTTGGCCTGAGAGTACTCAATCATCCGTGGTTCTAGGTCGGTACCGTAGGCACCTAATCCCATTAAAACTGATTCTTGCAAAATAACACCGGTGCCGCAAAACGGGTCTAGGACTGTTTGGCCCGGTTGAGCGCTGCTGAGGTTAATAATTGTTTGTGCCAGTTTAGGCGGCAACATGCCGACTTGGGCATCGCGTTTGGGGCGGGTTTGGTCGCGGGCGGCGTAGCCACTGATATCCTGAACGTTAACGACCTGTGCGATTAGCACTGAAGTGCCATCGCGGACAATGACGAACTCTAGGCCGGTTGGGCCAGTTAGCTGGTTGTGGATGGTTTGAGCGCTATTTAGCTCATTGGCATTATTGGGGACAACGCGCACCGAGCGGCCGGCTTTTTTGACGGCTTTTTTAATTTCTAGACCGGCGCGGTTAATCTCATCTACCTTAACGTCTAGGCCAAAAACGTTCAAACCAAGGCGAATTTTGCCTTCTGGGATGTTTTGGAGTTGTTCTGGAATGGTTTTAGCAATTTGAGCGACGACAGACTTAAATGAAGTGTTATTGAGACGTGTCAGTAGGCGAGCCAGCTTAACAGTTCCGCCCAGGCGGGCAAACTGAACCTTGGCCGGGTCGACGTCGAGTAGGGCGATTTGTTGGCTAACGGGATGCAAAACATCAGCGCCATACAGACTCTCTAGCTCAGCCAGGCCCAGCGCCGGCTGGCGCCCAAGGATTACTACGGATTGATTCATTAGCCTTATTATAGCATTTTCACCCCTGTATTACCAGTTGGCAGTGCGATGGGTTATAATAATGGAAATGAGTGAAAAAGATAAAAAGCAGCGCTGGAAATTAATTCTTAATATTGTTACTGTTTCGGCACTGTTGATCTTATGTTACGTGATTCGCGACCAGATTGCGGCCACGATTGAAAACCTTACTAAAGTTAACGCTTATGCGTTGCTACTGATTTTGCCGATTGAGTTCATGAACTACGACGCTTATGCGCGGATGTACCGCTATTTGTTTGGAATCCTGGGCAGCAAGACCAAGTATTGGGAGATGTACAAGGTATCCCTGGAGCTGAACCTGGTAAACCATGTTTTCCCGAGTGGGGGAGTCTCGGGTTTTTCTTACTTTAGCGTGCGTTTGAAACAGCTGGACATTTCAACTGGAAAAGCCACTCTGGTGCAGACGATGAAATTCATACTGTTATTCGTATCTTTTGAAGTGTTACTGGTGATTGGTTTGATTTGTTTGGCGCTCGGTCATCAGGCCAACGGACTAATCATTTTAATTGGCACAGCCATCGCTACGCTGCTCATGGTGGCCACGGTTGGTTCGGCCTTTCTAATTAGCAGCGAGCGACGCATCAACAGCTTCTTTACTTATATAACTAAGTTTATTAACCGGACGATTCACATGGTGCGGCCTAAGCACCCAGAAACGATTAGCGTGGTTCGGGTACAGGCGACATTTAAGGACCTGCACGAAAACTACCTAATTTTACGCAACAATTATTCATTGCTGATTGGACCTGCGATTTGCGCCTTGATAGCCAACACTACCGAAATTGCTGCTGTTTACGTAGTGTATATCGCTTTTGGACACTGGGTTAACCCTGGAGCAGTTATCCTGGCTTACGCCGTGGCTAACTTTGCTGGTCTGATTTCTGTCCTGCCGGGTGGCGTCGGTATCTACGAAGCTTTAATGACAGCCACCTTGGCCGCTGCCGGTGTGCCAGCAGCTGTCAGTATCCCGGTTACGGTTATGTACCGCGTGCTGAACATCACAATTCAGGTTGTCCCAGGCTACTTCTTTTATCACAAAGCCTTAGCCAAAAATGACGATGCCTTAGCAGCATGAATGATCTTGTTCTAAGCGTCTCAGACTTCGTAGGGATACTTAACCAGACACTGGAGAATGCATACTCGAACGTGGTCATTGTTGGTGAACTCAGCAACTTTAGGATTAGTAAGAACCGCTGGGTCTATTTTGATTTGAAGGATGAGGTCGCCAGTGTCAGGTTTTTTGGCACTGTTTACCAACTACCTGGACCGTTGGAGGATGGCATGATGCTGCAGGTTCGTGGTAACCCGCGCCTGCATCCGCAATTTGGTTTTAGTATTACAATTTTGAACCTGCAGCCGGTGGGTGAGGGCTCTTTGCGAAAAGCTGCCGCTCTTCTAGAAGCCAAACTAAAATCCGAGGGATTATTTGACCTGGAGCGCAAGCGACCGTTGCCATATCCGCCAGCCCACGTTGGCTTAATTACTTCTGGAGAGTCAGCTGCCTACGCCGATTTTGTCAAGATTATGAATGAGCGGTGGGGCGGGGTAGTGATTGACCTCGCCGATGTTCAGGTGCAGGGCGAGGTGGCGCCAGAACAGATTGTCCGCGCCATCGAGTTCTTTAACGCTCACGCTCATCCTCCAGAAGTTTTGGTAATTACTCGTGGTGGCGGTGCCTCCGAAGATTTGGCTGCCTTTAATACTGAGCAGGTGACTCGGTCCATTGCCGCCAGCCGAATCCCTACTTTGGTAGCTATCGGGCACGAGGTGGACATTAGCCTGGCCGAGCTAGCCGCCGACCAGCGCGCCAGCACGCCTAGTAACGCCGCCCAGCTGTTGGTACCAGATAAAACTAGCGAGCTACAGCGCCTTCGCGCCAGCCAGAACCAACTCAGCCAACTATTGCTGCAACTAACGGTAAACTTTAAACGCGATTTGCACAGCTCCCGTGAACGCCTGCACGACCAAACTCTCCGCATCATCCAAGACCAGAAAAATAGCCTCCGCCTCAAGAGTCAGCTCCTGGAAGCCTTCAATCCGGAACGCATACTCAAACGTGGCTACGCCGTGGTTAGTCTGAACAGTAAGGTTATAACATCTGTTAAAGGTCGAAAAAAAGGTGAAGTTTTAGCCCTGCGCTTACAGGACGGTAGCATCCAGGCAACTATAACTGATGTATAATATCTAGCAATGAGCGACTATCGAACTATGAGTGATCAGCTGGAGGCGATTCTGGCTAAGCTGGAATCTGGTGAGTTGGATGTCGACCAGGCAATTGAGCAGTACCAGAAGGGCATAGAGCTGGTTAAGAAGCTCGAAAAACATCTTAAGTTAGCCGAGAACAAAATTACTAAAGTTACCAAGGGCTAGTAGATGCAGCTGTTGTTCCTAGTATTTATAATCTTGGTTTTAATATTTGGCTTTGTTGTGGCTTTTGGCGCCCCGTATTTGCCAACTCTTAAGAAGCAAACCGATGAGGCTTTAGATCTACTGAACCTAAAACCTAGTCAAACAATACTAGAACTGGGCTGTGGTGATGGACGAGTTATGAAGGCGGCTGCCAAGCGCGGCTTAATGGTAGTTGGCTACGAACTCAACCCAGTTTTGGCACTAATTGCTTGGCTCAACACTCTTAAATACAGGAGCCAGGTAAAGGTTGTTTGCGGTAATTTTTGGCGGCAACCATGGCCTGAAGCTGACGGTATATTTGTCTTTTTACTTGATAAATACATGGAAAAGTTGGATCAATCAATTGTTCAAAAAAGAGCTGGGCAGAAGAAACCGATTCGATTAGTGAGCTTCACCTTTAAAATTCCGAATCGTAAACCCGATGGTCGCCACCAGGGCTTATTACTGTATAAATACCTGTGAAGCGATTGCATTCGCCACGATTATTGTTTAACATGAGCGGTATGAAGCGAATGAATCAGGCAGGGCGGATCAACACGCTGCTTATCCCCTTAATTTTGGTAGTAATTCTGTTTGTGATGGCTGGTAGTTTCGCAACTTGGGCTTTTATGAGCCGGACAGATTACAAAGATAATACCGATCAAAAAGTTGCTGCTGCTGTTACAATTGCCGAAGCTCAAACGTCATCAAAGAAAGATAATGAATTTGTCGAGAAGGAGAAACTACCGTTCCATACCTATACTGGCCCGACGGCCTACGCTAGCGTAGTAGTGCAGTATCCCAAAACTTGGAGCGCCTACATTGACGAAAAAAAGAACGGTGCAAACCCGGTTGACGCATATTTTCATCCAAACTTCGTCCCCGCAGTCAACTCGGATGTTTCCTACGCGCTTCGAGTTCAGGTTGTCAGCCAGGCCTACGCCGATGTTCTGAAGGCCTATGACGCCAACGTCAAATCTGGAAAGCTTAAGTCGTCCGCCTATATACCCGCTAAAGTCCCGAGTATTACCGGGGTTAGATTGGACGGCGAGATATCTCCCAAAAAGCAGGGTAGTCTGATTATCGTGCCGGTTCGTGACAAAAGTCTTAAGGTCTGGACTGAGTCGCCCGACTTCGTGAACGACTTTAACAATAACGTCCTGCCAAATTACACGTTCGCACAATAAATAATTTTAACTATTCCTGATGAACGATGCCCCGTGGTGCTATAATGGGTTCTAATAAGGGGTAACAACAGGGATGTCTAGATCAGTCCGTCGTGCCGATGTCGTGTCTAATGATAGATTACTTGCTGCGTTGGCGGAGGAACTAAAACTACCACTGTTACAAATTGCTCGCCAGGCGGAGTTAGCTAATCAAGCTGACATTGAGATGTCGGCTAGCCAGGCTTTGTGGTTTGTTGATAGCTATTTGTTAAGTCAGCAATTATTACAGCAGTCGAGTTTAGAGTTAGAACCAGTGGCCGTATCATCAGTCTTACAAGATGCGGCTCAGACACTAGATAGTTTAGCCAAACAGTATAATTGCGGTTTAGAGCTAAGTATTAGCGGCCGGTTTATGCCGGCGATGGCACACAGGCAGGCCCTAGAGACAGCGTTGGTCGGTCTGGGCAGTAGCTTGATAACCGCCTCACAAGACAAAAAACCTCGTCTCATTTTGGCTGCCCACCGCACTCAGGGTGGGGTAGTGGCTGGAGTATTCAGTTCGACCGATGGTTTGAGTCAGGCGGTTTTTCAGCGTGGTTTATCTTTATATGGTAAGGCGCGTCAGCCGATGCAAGAACTTACTAGTCACACAGGCGCCGGGATTTTTGTGGCTGCCGAACTGCTTAGTTCAATGGAAAGCATCCTGCGTGTTGCTAAACATCATAAATTAACTGGCTTGGCAGCAACTCTGCAGCAGAGCCGTCAGTTGGCTTTAATATAAATGGCATCGATTCTATTGCTTGAACCAGATAAACAATTGGCTAAAAGCTACCAGGCCGCCCTGCATAAAGCCGGTCACACCGTTCACTGGCAGACTAACGCCCAGTCGGCCCTAACTGTGCTTGATGATCATGCACCCCAGTTAGTAATTTTGGAACTCCACCTAGCCAATCATAACGGTGTCGAGTTTTTATATGAGATGCGTTCCTACCCGGATTGCGACCATGTACCGGTCGTACTGCACACCATGGTGGAACCAGAGCACCCTGGTTTAGGCCACGACTTTTGGCCGCAGCTGGGTATTCAAGAATACTTATATAAACCACGTACCACCCTGGCTCAACTGGTCGAACGAGTCAATCGTCTAACGCTCGCCCAGGCGGCATGAACCCGAGCCGCAACCAGGTAGTTACCGAAGGCATTGTTTTAAGCCGAACTAACTTCGGTGAGGCCGACCGCATCATTACCATGCTGACGTCCGATCGTGGCAAAGTAACGCTGATGGCCAAAGGTGTTCGTAAGATTAAAAGCAAGCTAGCCGGCGGTATTGAACTATTCAGTATTAGTCAGATTAGCTATCTGCCAGGGAAGGGGGAAATCCATACTCTTATCTCTAGCCGCCTCCAAAAACACTACGGTCAGATTGTTAAAGATATTAGCCGGACCATGTTGGGGTATGAATTGCTCAAACGGATCAATCGAGCCACCGAAGACGCCACTGAAAGCGAGTATTTTGATTTAATGAAGATTAGCCTAGCATCGTTGGACGGCGCGTTAGTATTGAACCTAATAGAACTGTGGTTCGATGCCCAGCTGCTACGGCTGGCTGGCCATCAACCAAACCTGGCATCTGATTTACAGGGCAAACGGTTACAAGCCGATCAGTTATACACTTTTGATTTCGATAACATGTCGTTCGTAACAGCTGAGCAGGGGATATTCAGCCCAGCGCATATCAAGTTTTTGCGGCTGGTATTTGGTCTGCAGGAACCTTTGGCCCTGGGGCAAATAACCGATGCTGACCAAGTAATTGGCCCCTGTGCCCAATTAGTGGCAACGATGCGCCATCAGTTTATCCGAGCATAAGAATACCATCTGTTATAATAGCGTTAATGAGCGACAAAAAAGTGACCTTAGAAGACATTGTTAGCCTCTGCAAACGCCGTGGCTTCGTATACCCGAGTAGTGATATCTACGGCGGGTTTGCTGGTGTCTATGACTTTGGACCTTACGGTGTTGAACTCGCCAATAATCTGAAAAATGCTTGGTGGAAGTACATGGTCCAGCGCCGTCCCGACATCGTTGGGTTAGATAGCGGTATATTTATGGCGCCAGCTATCTGGAAAGCTAGTGGCCATGTCGATGGTTTTAGCGATCCGCTAGTGGAGTGCAAAGCCTGCCATAATCGAATACGGGCCGATCATGTCCTAGAAGAGCTTGGAGAGCAAGCCGACGAGAAGATGACCGAAGCCGAGCTTAATGAATTATTCGATAAACACAAAAAAGACATCAAATGCCCGAGCTGTGGCAAAAAAGATTGGGGCCAGGTTAAGGCATTTAACCTACTAGTTAAATCGAACCTTGGTAACCTCGGCGAAAACTGGGACGAAGATCCTTCATACTTACGTGGAGAAACTTGCCAAGGAATCTATGTTAACTTCCCTAATGTTGTTAATAGCACGCGCGTCAAGATTCCTTTTGGTATCGCTCAAGTCGGGAAGGCCTTCCGTAACGAAATTAGCCCACGCCAGTTTATCTTCCGTGGCCGCGAGTTTGAGCAGATGGAAATGCAGTATTTTGTTGAACCTGACCAAGAAATGGTTGAGTATGAAAAACTGCGCCAGTATCGTTGGGACTTTTATAAGACCCTTGGTTTGAACGAAAAGAATCTTAAATGGCATAAGCACGACAATCTAGTCTTTTACGCCAAAGAAGCTTATGACATCGAGTATAATTTTCCATTCGGTTTTAAAGAGCTTGAAGGTATCCACGCCCGTGGCGACTATGACCTGACTCAGCACCAAAAGGGCAGCGGCAAAGATCTTTCTTACTTTGACCAAGCCAACGACAAACGGTATGTCCCGCACATTATCGAAAGTTCTGTAGGTGTTGGGCGAATGTTCCTAGCTGTCGTAACTGATGCTTATAAGGTCGATGAAGTAAATGGCGAAGAACGAACCTTCCTGAAGCTGGATCCCGCGCTTGCTCCAATTAAAGCTGCTGTTTTCCCGCTACTCAAGAATAAGCCTGAGTTGGTGGCAAAGGCTAAAGAAGTTTATGCTCAGTTGGCAGAGCATATGATGGTTGAATTTGATGACAACGGCAACATTGGTAAACGCTATCGCCGACAGGATGAGATCGGAACACCGGCCTGCGTCGTTATCGACTTCGACAGTCTAGAGGATGACAGCGTTACAGTCAGAGACCGGGACACCACCAAGCAGGAACGGGTTAAGATAAGCGAACTAATAATGAAGTTGTCAAAATAACAGATCAAAATAACAATTATTGTAAGCGTATGCTACAATAATTGTATGGATAATACTGGGCCTAAACCGCGCTTACATGTCTTCGGTTTCATGGACGAAACTGGTCTGTTGCATACGCCCAAAATAGATCGTGTTTTTGGCCTAGGACTTTTGGTAAGCCAAAATCCTAGAGAACTCCATCGAGAAATCATCACCCTAAAAAATAAACGCAGATATCACCGGGAGTTTAAGTTCACCGATATTTCCAATCAAAATCTACCGGTTTACCTGGAGCTGATTGATATATTCTTTAGCTGCACAAATAACCGTTTTCACTGTCTGGTAGTCGACAAGAACACTTATAAGATTGCTGGTGGCAAAAAGTATCACACGGCATACAATCAGCTTGCAGCGCAGCTAATTGCTAATTCAATCGACTATAAAAAAATGAAAGCCAGCGAGTATTTAACAGTGTTAGCTGACGATGTCTCCACCAGCAAAGATGATAAGTTTGAGAAAATCGTTAGAGAAGCTGTTAAAAAGAAGCAACGCCGCAACGCCCTTTTTGGTATTTGTAGGCTCGAATCTCATGCAGTTTCAGAAATACAAATGGCTGATGTATTGATAGGTCTGGTGGCTTATTCTTATAAGATAAAGTTTGGTGTTGTTCGTGGCTCCGGGGCTAAGTTGCGGGTACTAAAGCACCTACAGAAAAAGCTGAACATTACAGGCCTATCCATTCCTCAGGTGATTAAATTGCCACGCGGGGAAGTGTTCGAAATAAACGAAAAATAGACAAATAAAAATAGATGGCGCTTTGGGTCCAACGATCACCAGGGATCAACCCACGCAATTCCATCTACAACCATAGTATACAGGGCTATTGCACATCGAGTCAATACGTTTTATAAAATGCTACTATGTCAAGATTGTGGTATTATTAATCAGTATTAATAATCTTGAGGAACGTGTCGCCGCCATCGAAGCCTGCAACAGTAAAGTTGATCTAGACAAGGCTTGGGAATCAAGCTGGACGCGCCGCCTAAGCATCGCCAGTCTGACCTACCTGGTTGTCGTAGTCTATCTGTCCTACATCGGCAATAACTCACCATATATCAACGCCTTTGTGCCTGCCGTTGGCTTCTTACTCTCCACCCTAGTATTGCCACAGATCTGCTCATTCTGGCAAAAGTCTCAGAAGTAGTGTGATTGGATCACTTACAGCACGCGATAGGATTGAATACGACCAAGATCCGCGGTCGGTCGAATCTTTAGGTAACTTGATCATGATAATGTATATTTATGAAAATGAACTCAGTGCAAAAGGTTATAGAAATTGGCGATGGTCTGGGGGTAATTATCCCCGTGAGTATTGTTAAACTTTACGATCTAAAAGTAGGTGACTCTATTACAGTTACTTTTTCCCCAATCAACAAATAGACTAATAATTAACAACTTTCATAGGTAGTTAAAGAATTTTGTGGCGCTAACAGTATTAATATCAGCAAATGATTCGTTAGATAAAAACTCTGGCAAGATCTTGTGCTCGGCTGGGTTGATAAACTCGAACTTTTCGATTTCGGTGGCGCCATGAGTTGTTTTGGACAGGTCGATATCGAGGTAATCCTTACCATTTTTAATCAAAAAAAAGAATTCCATCTGTTCCAAATCGTGCCATTCAAATTGTTGAACAAAGAGTAGTCGGCCAATGACCGGTATGATTCCGGTCTCTTCAATCATTTCTCGCTTCAGGGCAGGCAACAGGGCTTCGCCAACATCCACGCCACCACCTGGCACGCTCCAAAAGTCATGAGCTGGCTTGCCGTCGTAAGCCTTCAATCGAAAACAAAGAATTTTACTATCGTGTGCGACGATGCCGCGGACGGCGACTCTTCTATTCATGCCATCACTATACAACGTCGTGCTATGATTAAGCGATGATTATTTACCATACCGACGGTAGTTGCGAGCCAAACCCGGGTACCGGTGGCTACGCTGTTATCAAGCGTATGAAACCAGCTAAGTTGGGTGGCGAGTTTGAGACTACCAATATCCGAATGGAAGGTCATGCCATTATCGAGGCGCTCAAAGATTCTAACGGCGAAGATTGCCAGATCTACAGCGATAGCGAATTCTGGATAAAAGTGATTACTGTCTGGTCTTTGCCTTGGGAAGCCAACGGCTGGAAGAAGAAGGGCGGCCCAATCAAGAACTTAGACATCGTCCAGGAAGTCGTGCCGCTATACCGAAAATCTCGAGCCGAACTTATCTGGGTACGTGGTCATAATAATGACCCTGGTAATGAATTAGCTGATGAATGGGCCAACAAAGCTCGCCAGCAACAACTTGCCAAAAAGAAGTAGCATTTAATATCTATTTAAGAATGTTTACGGCGCGAGCTGCAACTAGGGCAATGGTAGCTAAAGAAGTAAAAGCCTGCACTGTCATTAGTAATTTGGCTCGGTAGGTGAGGGGCATGGCATCAGTCGGGCTGAAGGCCGTAGCGTTGGTTACCGATACGTAGAGGTAGTCAAAAAAAGTCGGCTGCCAGCCAGCTTGGTGGGTAGCTTCGGCGGAACTGGATTGTTGCGGGAACAAAAAATCACGCTCACCATCAATCGTGCCCTCTAGACTGCGGTTATCTAACTCCCAGTAAAAAAGCCCAAAAACAATGACGTTGGTGGCATAGATAACTAGGGCCGAATAGATAAGAACGTGTCCGTTGGTGGCCGAGCCATTAAGTAGTGCATCACTGATTAAAACCAGGGAAGCAATATTGGTAATCGCAATCAAAGATAGTAATACCAAGGCTAACAGGCGGCGCAGCAAACGGTGGCTAGGCCGCTGCCTACTGTTACCGGGAAGGCTAATGGCCATCAGTAAAACAAACTCCACAGCGGCCAGTGCATAACGCGGGCCGACTACAAACTCTTTGCTTAATAGTACTTGAGCGGCAATCGCCAGGATAATGGCTAGCTGGACGTGCCAGATTGGTTCGATCCGTTTGTGGATGTGGGCTAACTTCATTAGGCTTATTATAGTCGCTTTTTTGGTGTAAAGTAAGCATAATGCCAACGCCAATCTTTCCAAAGAATTTTTACTGGGGTACCAGCACCGCCGGCCACCAGGTTGAGGGCGGATTGCATGATGATTGGACCGTCTGGGAGTTAGCTCACGCTAAAGAATTAGCCCAGAGCGCAACTCGCAAACTTAGTCATCTTTCTAATTGGCCTGATATTCGAGCCCAGGCTACCGACCCTAACAACTATGTTTCTGGGCGCGGTGTCGATCATTACAACCGTTATGAAGAAGACTTTGACATAATCACTAAGCTGAATATGAACGCCTTTAGGTTTAGTATCGAGTGGTCTCGTTTGGAGCCCGAAGAGGGTAATTGGGACGAGGAAGCCGTTGAGTACTACCGTGTTTATCTTAAAAAACTTCAGGAACAAGGAATTGAGCCTTTCTTAAACATCTGGCACTGGACGGTACCAATTTGGTTCCAGGACAAAGGTGCCTTTACGAAGCGCTCAAACAACAAATATTTTCTGAGATTCGTCCAAAAGATTTCTGATGAGTACGGATCACGGTTAAGTCACATTATTACTTTGAATGAGCCGAACGTCTATTTTAGCCTAGGTTATATAACCGCCACCCGGCCCCCGCAAGAAAAAAGCCTCATAAAAGGTACAATGTCATACTGGAATCTGCATAATGCTCACAAGGGAGCGTACAAGATCCTCAAGACTGCACATCCACACTTACAGATCGGAATTGCCCAACAATTGGGTAATATCCAGGCCAAACGCCCGCACGACGTTATCGACGAGTCTGTCACCAAAATAATGCGCTACGTGTGGAACTGGTGGTTTTTGCGCCGTATCCGCAATCAGCAGGATTTTGTTGGTATCAACTACTACTTCACCGACTACTACCAGCACACCAAGATTAGGGACCCCAAGATACCTTTAAACGACCTCGGTTGGTACATGGAACCGGAAGGAGTCTATCCCTTATTATTAAGAGCCTGGACACGCTATAAGAAGCCTATTATTATTACCGAGAACGGTGTGGCTGATGCTCACGACCAGTACCGACGCTGGTGGATCGAGGAAACTGTTGTCGCTATGGAGAGAGCTTTATCTGAAGGCGTTGACCTACGTGGCTACTTCCACTGGAGCTTGCTGGATAACTTTGAGTGGGAATCAGGCTACTGGCCTAAGTTCGGCCTAGTAGAAGTTGACAGGGAGCATGGCATGAAGCGCACCATCCGCCCTAGTGCCAAATGGTTTGGTGAGTTGATCAAGCAGTTACGCTGATCGTTCTTGCTAAGTTACATTGTTGACACAGTACAAAGCTTATGCTATAATGCTAAGTATGGTAAAAAATCTAATTACTCCAGAAGCCGAAAATAAACCTACTCATAAAGAGCCTAACTATAAATTGCGCCGAGCCCTGGCTGCTTTAGCTCTCGCTGGTGTTGTAAGTGGTTTGGGCGGATTAGTCGTGAACGGTATTGACCGAATTAAAGAAGCATCTCATGCTGTTGTCCCTAACCCCGAAGAAGCACAAAAGCACCCTGAGAAATACGTTAAACGACCTGTAGACGAGAATCTATCTCAGATAGCAACCGAATACACTGACAATAATCATAATATTGAGCCTAATGTCGACAATTTAGTTGACCAGGCTGCTGAACACCCTACTTTTGTAATGGTACCGCCAAATACTGTTGACCCAGACAAACGCTAAAAAGGTAATGTTTGCCCAGACACACCACACCTAGTGGTGTGTCTTTGTTTTGAGACACAACTGTGGATAACTTGGGGCAGTTTCTCTATAAAACATCATAAAAGGGCTTGTAGTGGGTAAGAATGGGTAGTATATTCAGGTCAGTGGGTAAAAGTGGGTAGCTCAAAAGAGAGATACCGCTCCACAAAATAAAAACACAATTTAAGTTCAACGTTCGCGGTAGCTGGGAAACAATATGGT
>Ga0194055_10000616_pt1 | contig 28808 bp, 27 predicted proteins | sample SepL449m_MetaG_FD_155482 | JGI IMG/M metagenome (GOLD analysis project Ga0194055, IMG submission 155482) | Anoxic zone freshwater microbial communities from boreal shield lake in IISD Experimental Lakes Area, Ontario, Canada - Sep2016-L442-9m | ecosystem: Environmental > Aquatic > Freshwater >... | reverse complement strand
ACATTGATCATCGGCATTGTCCCTGCTAGACCAATGAACGCAACTGTTTTTCCACCGATAGTGATGCTCATGCCTGGCGTGATGGGACGCGATAGCAACACTTTGCCACCAGTCGAGGAAGTGATTGACGCATGATTTGATGTTTCAGTCACTATGACTCCGGCATCGCGATATGACACCAGTGTTCGTTTTGGTACAGATGTATTTGTGTACAACACCCATGCCGGTTGTTCGTATGAGATGCTCCAACCAGAATGTGCTGCGGCTTCAAACCATTGTTGTTGTTGTCCTCGCTGCACCATGAGTGCTGTGACACCCGTGAGTTCTATCCATGTCTTGCCAGTTGTGGGTTCAACTGTGAACAATGCCGGAGCTGTGCCTTCGCTTGACCACCCAAAAACCCTTGTTTGAAATAGGTTTTCTAGCCCAAGATGAGGCATAGCGGAATAACCAGTCACAAACTCAGCGTCAATGTTTGCATCCTGAATAATGTTGCCGTCTGCCATCTCTTTTGCAGTGACTGCACCTGGAGCATTCGGAATCAAAATAAAGCGACCACGTTTACGGTCGATTGCCTTTGCACCTGCTAGGTCTGATTGCAGAACAAATACGCGATGGCCTGAGAGCACTGAGTATTGATTCGCAATTACTGCGCGTGATGCAGGTGCGTTGCGGTCACCAGGCAATGCTGGCGACGGGCTGGCGTACATCAACCATCCGGTGGTGGCCACTATTGATACCACCAATAGTGGAGCAAAAATACGTTGTCCGTATGTAATGAATATGTGGTGAGCAATTGGTATTGCAATAAATAGGAGAGCCGTAAACAACATCGGAATTAACCGCGGTCTCAGTGCAGTCAGTGCTAACCACGTTGCGGGAGCAATCCATCGCCACGACTTTTCAAACTGTGTGCGTGTTGTTCCACTTGTGGGTGCGACCTGTAGTGCACGCATGGCCACCATCACCACGAGAAATGCGGCAAACGGCTGAAAACGAAATGGCCAACGAGTAGGGCCAAGAATACTTGGTCCCAACATTCCAACACTGATGATTCCTGCGATAATAGCGTCAACGCGCACGATACGGCGCACAGTATGTGAGGTAACAATCCAATACACGGCTAATGGCAATATCCATGTGATGTACGTAATCGGTTCGAACATGAATCCTTGGCCTGCAAAACCATCCATGTATGGCTGTACGAAAGGCGAGAACGACAACATCAATGCGTCGAGTTGATGCGTTAAGAAGCCATCATTGAATAGACCATGTGGAGCTCGTGCTGCCCAGTCTGCAAACACTTGTGCTGAGACCCACACAGGTGACGACACAAGAGCGGTAGTCACACATGCCGCGGTGTACATCAGTGCTTCGCGTGTACGCCAGGTGCGTGTGAATAATTGTTCTAGGCCCACAATCAGTGCAACCACACCACCGGCGATCATGGCATGTGGCCAGCCAGCACTCACTAACAAGTATCCAGCTACGGGAATGAATGGTGCGAACCGAATCGACCGCCGTGTCCACCACACTGCAGCGACAAACCACGTGAACCATGAAAAGCCAATCAATGCTGGGGTCCAACTGCTGGCATCCCAATACAAGAGGTGCACATTGAATGCGCAGAATAATGAAGCAGCGACAGACATAGATGGCGAAATTGCAAGTGCCCGCGCCGCCACGTATGCACCAAGTGCCGCAATGACTAAGTACAACAGGGCAATCAACATTGCACTGCGTGCCAAGTTGTCTCCTGATGCTGCAATCCAGTCGCGCATGCGGCTGACGGGGTTGAATACCCCAAATTGAATTTCGCCGGTAATCAGTGACAAGAACCAAGATTTATGAAACCCACCGAGTGCGTTAATGCCGTAGCCATTGTGGTGCAGAGCAGTGAAGACACCCATGTGTTGGTGCTCGACATCATCACGATAAAAGAAGCGCTGATTGCGGGAGTACATCATGAGTACTGAGGCAACAGTGATGATTACTGCGGCGCTGATTCCAGCGAATTCACGCTTAACAGCGGGCGAGGACATTTCTACATTCTGGCACGGTGGTCTTTGCCATCGTGACCAAACGGACAATGACGGCAAATATTTGCACAACAACTGCCTCGTTGTAACAAGTACAGACTCGTCATGACCAACATTCCTGTTTCAGGATCGGTATAAAAATCTTGACCGCGATCAACGGCGCTTTGATGGGCGAGTTCGACGGCGGGTGACATGTGGTCAGCCCGGGAATGCTTTTGGAGACAACGCATTCCAGGTGGCGGTATCGATGATGCCTAACTGATGTAGCCCCTTTTTACCTTGAAATGCATAAACGGCCTTAGCCATTGCTGGGCCAAAATAACCATCGATACTGACGGCGTAACCAGCAGTTCGCAGATTCTTCTGCATCAGTGTTACCGCATTGCCGGTATCGCATTTTTCTAGTGGCAATGCCACTGCGGCGAAATACCCGGTGCATTCAGCAGACAATGAAATATTAATGTCGGCTTTGCTTGGTGTGCACCCGGTTTCTTCAACGTATGTCAACGACTTGTTGGATTGCCAAATAATGCATGCAACATCTTTCGGTGGAATCTCTGCCAACGTTGCGGGCCCTGCGTTTGGTACGTAACAACTCAGCGCATATCGAGTGAGTGGTTTATCGCGTTTGCAGATTGCCGGAGATATCCATTTGTCGCCGACTAAGTGATACAGACGAGTCTGTGCGCAGCCTTCTTTCGGGCAGTTCCATGTGTCTTGGTCTGTGTCGCCCATCGCCCACGTAGTGGTGCAGAACTCGAGCTTTACTTTTTCGCCGTAACTTGCACCGACTGCCTTGTTATCGCAGGTGATGGCTTTCTCGCCCGACTCTGGATTTGTGATTGCAGCAACGGTGGTAGTGGTCACTGGCGCTGTCGTGGAACTTGCTACAACAACACCGGCGCTAGTTGTACTAGCTGATGTAGATGATCCAGCACAAGACGCCAATATCAATAGGGCAATGGGTGCTAAACGCTTCAACATGATGTGTAGAAGCCTAGTGGTCTACTTGCGGCGGTGCATTTCTATGGCGCCGCGAACGGTAACCCATACGGTGATTGCTTCGACAAAGAGTGAAGCAAGACCCAATGGCTCACTCCAGTTACCAATGTCTTCAGTTGCTCCGGGCATACCTACGGTGCGATTGATAATAAATCCGGCCAAGACCGCAATAGCTAGCGCAGCGCTTGCGTGCATCGCACGCTTATCACTTCTCGTTGAATTAATTTCCGCAAGAACTAAAGACGCAACAATGACAAGCACGTATCCGACACCGAGGTAGCGAGTCTCTGTCCACTTACCAGGAAGATCAAGCACGTGAATAAGTGCGATTGACAGCAGACCGATGACAGTTGCGGCGCGACGTAGGGGATTTTGGTCAACCTGGCTGGCTACGAAAGATGTATTTGAGAGGGTTTGTGTGTAACTCATGTCTGCAGAGTAGGCACACCGAACATGTTTCGTCTGCCAGTTTCTCTTTATTAGAGCAGGCTTTACCAAAAATTGGATAAGCACTTACGTTGTTGTGACGGGCATCACTTCATGTCGGTGCGATTGTGCAAAAGTGTATAAATGTTTTGCGTTTCAGTGGTGGGTAATTCAGGTTCTGGTAAGTCAACGTGTGCAAAAAAGATTGCCGAAGTACTCGGCGTTCCGCATATTGAACTTGATGCGATACATCACTTAGAACATTGGGAACCAATTTCCCCGGAGAAATTTCACCGAACATTACGCGGCATCACCTCTCAGCCGGGATGGGTGATTGATGGCAATTATCGAGCAGTCGTTGTCGAGGGTCCCGTGTGGGAACGAGCCGACACGGTGGTGTGGCTCGATTTTCCTCGCAGTGTTGTGATGAGACAAATCATCTTTCGAAGTATGCGGAGATTCTTCTTTCGGCAAGAACTCTGGAATGGAAATAGAGAGACTCTGAGAAAATTGCTCTCGTGGGATCCTCAAAAGTCAGTCATTCGGTGGGCATGGACTCAACACAAAGAATATAGAAACCGCTATACCGACGCTATGAATTCAGCCGCTAATGACCACATCACATTTGTGCGTTTGACAGGTCGTGTCCAACTCAGAACATGGTTGAACAAAATAGTTTCAGAGAAGTAACTGGAGCCCAAGAGGGGATTCGAACCCCTGACCTACTACGGGTACCCCGGACTGAGACACCGTGCTACAAGGAGATTCTTTTCCCCTATCAATCTTGTACGTCTGAAAGATTGTGCACAGCTGAAAACCTGAGTGGAGCAAACTATTCTCGGCCTATGACAGAAAGCAGCAGTTCAAGCATATTGCCCGCCTTCGTAGCTTCATGGATTGAGCCTGTTGAATCAGCGGATTCACCTGCGATGCATCGTCCTGCATATCACCTCGCAAGCGAGTTTGTCATACCTTCACAAGTAGTCTCGGCTCGCTTGTGGGCGACGGCACATGGAGTTTATGAAGCATTTATAAATGGATCGCGGGTTGGCGACATTGAATTAACTCCTGGGTTTACCGCGTACCGTAAACATCTACAAGTGCATGCGTTTGATGTAACTGGTCTGCTGCATGTCGGGAACAATGCAATAGGTGCAATTCTGAGTGATGGATGGTGGCGGGGTCAACACGGAGTTATCAGAGAAATTGACGCATATGGACCCAAAGTTTCTTTTCTTGCAGAACTACATATTGAACTAAAAGATGGCCAACAAATCAGCATCAGTACAAACGACACGTGGCGCTCTTCACTCAGCCACATTCTTGCCGCAGATCTCATTGCCGGTGAAATACACGATTTTCGTAGAAAAGTTCCTGGTTGGTGCGACGCAGGTACGGATCGCACATCTTGGGACAAAGTCATTGTTGCTGATCATTCGTTGGACAACTTATGTGAGGTTCTTGGACCGCCAGTACGGCGGATAGAAGAAATGTCACCCGTTTCAATCACTCAGGTTGCATCACGACGACACGTGGTTGATTTCGGGCAGAACAGTAATGGTTGGGTGAGATTTTCTGGACTTGGATCTGAGGGCAATGAAGTCATATTGAGATACGGAGAATGGGTGAACTCCGAAGGCGAGGTAACACAGTCGAATGTTGCTGATGCAGCATTTTCAGAACCCCGTGACGTTCCATTCCAAACTGATCGTGTTTTCTCAGCAGGCGACAACACAGTGTTCGAACCACGGCACAGCACTAAGGGTTTTCGGTATGTGGAAGTCGACGGAATTGATGGCGTGCTCGACCAAGAATCAATAATCAGTGTCGTAGTCCATACTGATCTTCAACGAGTAGGTGATTTTGAATGTTCAGATGAACGAATCAATCGTCTTCATCGTGCAGCAGATTGGAGTTTTCGTGGAAATGCTTGCGAGATTCCTACCGACTGTCCAACACGGGAGCGATCAGGATGGACGGGTGACTGGCAGATATATGTTGAGACGGCTTCCTATCTATATGACGTATTTGATTGGTCAGCAAAGTGGATGCGAGATCTCGCAGCTGATCAATTTCCTGATGGCAAAGTAACGAGCATTGTCCCTGATCCATCTCCTGGTGCGCCAGTATGGCGAGGAAGTCATGGTTCATCTGGATGGGGTGATGCCGCAGTACATGTTCCGTGGGAGTTGTACCGAGCAAGTGCGCGAACTGACATGCTTGCGGCGCAATTCGAGTCGATGACTCAATGGGTTGAATTTGCGGCACGAAGAGCCGAGGGCCGTCGTCATCCATTACGAGAAGCGCAACGGCCGAATCCGTTACCTCATGAACGATTCTTGTGGGATAGCGGTTGGCATTACGGCGAGTGGTTAGAACCAGGCGCTGATATTGAAACTGATGTTGCAAGTCTGGGTAATCAGGATCACGGCGCAGTGGCGACTGCGTATTTGTATCGCTCAGCAGACCAACTTGCACAAATCTGCATCCTTCTTCGGAAGGTTGAAGAAGCACAACGGTATTCAGAATTAGCTGCAAATGTACTTGATGCATGGCATGCTGAATTCATTGATGACGGAGGAGCTTTGATGCCGCGCACACAGGCGAATTTATGTCGTGCGCTCGCATTTGGACTTGTTCCAGATTCGCTACGTCAGCAAACCACCGACGATCTTGTTCGATTGATTGAAGAGGCCGATATGCATCTTGGAACAGGGTTTCTTGCAACTCCGATGCTTCTTCCGGTGCTTGCTGATCATGGCCACCTAGACACTGCATATTCTCTGCTTTTTCAAGACACAGAACCGTCGTGGATGTACATGACTAATCAATACTCGACAATTTGGGAAGACTGGGACGGAATAGTCGGGGATAAGGCAACTCATAGTTTGAATCACTACAGCAAGGGCGCGGTGATTTCTTTTCTTCATCAATACGTTGCTGGTCTGTCCATTCAAGAGCCTGGGTACCGGCGGGTGCGGGTGGCACCACGACCTGGCGCTGGTATTTCTTGGGCGCGCACACACCATGATGTACCGAACGGACGTATTGGTGTGGAGTGGTCTCTTGAGAATGGTGTAGGCACTATTAAATGTGGCATTCCGAATGGAACTGAATGTGAACTAAATCTTCCTAATGGAAGCACTTACGTCTTGTCTGCGGGCACTCATATTCACACGTGGTAACTCGCCAACTAATGGAGCCCAAGAGGGGAATCGAACACATGACTTACGCATTACGAGTGGTTATCACTTTCATGCGAGAAACTAACCGAAGAAGTTAACTCCTTCGGTTAGTTACGTTCCGACCGCCAGTGGCAAGTCCAACTATGACTATGACAACACCAATTGGCAAAGTGAAAATCATGTACAAAGGTGTAGAGCCAAGGGTTGTACTTTCGTTTAGTGCATCCTTAACGAAAATTGATGCCCCAAGGCTGAAGAGCAGAGGCGAAAATCCAAAAATCACTCCGCCAAGCACAATCACGGTTCTACGCTTCTTTTGACCTGATGGCGGTTGCGGCAGCGGTGGGGGGAAACTAGGTAATGAGTTGTCGCTCGACATGTGAGAACTCTATCAATCCTGTACCTATGGTCAGATTCGTAAACCCAGTAAAGAAGATGTTTTAAACTTGTGACTGTTAATGAGTCTTTAGTCCGTGCTTCTGAGTGGCCGTTTTTTCTATTCCTGCCTCATGTCCCAGAACTGCACAACGGCGTTCTATTGTTTACAGGATTGCTATTTTACGTCGCCGACCAATTTGACCCTCCAATGTTAAAATTGACTAATAGTTATTTCTGAAAAGGAGTAGACAATGGATCAGCCCCAAATATGCCTCAACATGATTGTGAAGAATGAGGCTGCAATCATTGAGAAGTGTTTAGCCTCAATGATCGGTGTCATTAATTGCTATGTCATCTGCGACACAGGATCCACCGATAACACTGTGGAGATAATCACGTCTTTCTTTCAAGGTCACGAGATTCCAGGAGAAATTGTTCATACCGTCTTCAAGGACTTCTCGCAGTCTCGCAATGAGGCTCTTTCTGCTGCACAGAATTCAAGTTTGGACTTTGATTACATCTTGCTGTGCGACGCCGACATGGAAATGCAGGTACTTTCGCCCGATTGGAACACGGCCCTCATCGGCAAGGCCTATATGATCGAGCAAAAGACCAGCTCTGGTTTGGAATATCCCAATTGGCGAATGGTTCAGAAAAATCTGTCATGCAAGTATGTGGGTGTCACCCATGAGCACCTTGACACGCAAGGTGCCCCCAGAATGCTTCTGCCAGGACTTGTGTTCATTGACCATGCCACGGGTTCGAACAGGGCTGAGAAGTATGACCGGGACATCAGACTCCTTACGGGGGGCTTGAAGGCGGACCCCAATAATTCCAGGTATATGTTTTACCTAGGCAACAGTTACTTGGAGTCGGGCAAATTCCATGAGGCCATCGATTGCTACCAGAAGCGCATCACGATGGATGGCTACAACGAAGAGGTGTTTATCTGCAAGTATCGAATTGGAAAGGCGTACGCATTGCTTGGAGAAGAGGCACATTTCATCAAGCAAATGTTGGACACCTTCGATGAGTTCCCAGATCGTGCTGAACCTATCTATACGGTCGCTAATCAGTCGCTATCGAAATGCCAATACCGTCTGGCGTTAGGGTTTGCAGAAATGGGGATGCAGGTACCCAAGCCTGTGTCCAAATTATTTGTCGAAGGTGACGTCTATGACTGGCGTTTATCTGACATCGCTGCGGTTGCGCTTTACTGGCTTGGGCGCCCTGCTGAAGCTCTGAATATCAACTTGGCGATTATTGATATAGTCCCTTCTGAACATCTCGAACGTATCGCCGAGAACATCAAGTTTTGCGAAAGTAAATTGGGCGTGTAGGTCTGAGACATCGGCGTTATCTCGATCCAAGTAATCCGCGTGTTTTCCAACCCTTGCTTCAACTGGAGCCCAAGAGGGGAATCGAACCCCTGACCTACGCATTACGAGTGCGTTGCTCTACCGACTGAGCTACCTGGGCAGGAACTTAACTGTACCGATGAGAATGCCGACCAACCAATAGTTATGTGACATCGCCTGGCATAGCAGGCCGATCATCTCCCGAGTTCGACTGAATGATGGACCATGCCGCCCATATAAAGAGGAATTGAAACGGCAAGCGAACCCATGAGATGAACTGTTTTGAAGCAACTTCGTGACGCCAGTCCCAGGTCATATACAAATTTGCAGGATACACCGCGATGAACAACAGCAGCGCGGCTTTCCCTCCCGCTTTTCGTGATGAAGGTCGTAACAACAGTGCAGAGGTGACAAGTTCAGCGACACCACTTATATACGTCCAGAACGCGCGGCTGGGTGGAAGCCATGGCGGGACGATGTTGTTAAAGAATGATGGGTTCGCGAAATGCATGAATCCGGCGAAACCAAGAAACAGACCAACGATGATGGCGAGACGATTGCGCGTCATTCGGCGTTTTCTGAAAGGACAAACTGCAATGCAGCGTCAGCGGATGGGGACGGAAGCGACCAAATGAGGTCACGCAACAAAATGGCTTCGTTGACGTTCAGTGATAAACGACGCATGCCTTCATGAAGTCTGTTGATTGCAGTGATGTATGCCTCGGGGCGATGGATGTTTGGATTACGTGCGAGTTCATCGCGGTAGATACTTGCAATAGCAGTAAGGCCTGAGCGAAGTTCTTCTGTGCGATAACGACGGATCTCGCGCTTGTGGCGGTCTTCCAGCATTTTCTTGCCTGCACGTTTCACACCCATGAGTGCAAGAGTCTTTTCTGTGTCTACTACTTCTTGTGCGTGTTGATTACTGAGAGGTTCAACTGCATCGTCAATCATCGCGAGAATTTGTTCAACAATTGCCGCAACAGTTGCGCCAGTGCCATCGATACGGCGCGGGATGTTTGCAAAAAATTCGCGACGTTGTGCAAGTTGAGGGTCGGAAGCAAGCAACTTTGCGCGAGTCATGCTGCCAGCTGATGATTGCGCTGCAGCATTTGCTAGAGCTGGTGCAATGCCTAAATTCAAAAGAGCCTGTTCAATGTCGGCATTCTCGAGTAAACCGAAATGCACTGTGAGACAACGTGATGCAATAGTGGCGAGAGAATCATCAACTTGATCAGCAAGCATGATGAAGAAAACTCCGGACGGAGGTTCTTCAACTGTCTTGAGAAGTTTTGCAGCAGTGGCGGGAGCCATGAGATGAACCTCATGAACAATGATGACCTTGCGTGCACCTTCACTAGGAGTGATTGATGCGATCTTAATAATGTCCTCTGCTTGTTCTTTCAGAATTGATGCACCATCACGACGCACCTCATGGACGTCGGGGTGTGCACCACGCATCGCCATCTCATTAATGCGATCTGTTGGAATATCCGAACCCGATAACAACGTTGAAGCAAATGCCCGAGATGCTTCGTCTTTACCACAGCCTTCGGTGCCTACTAAGAGATAGGCATGAACTGGAGAAATGGCGGCATGCCTCAGTTGTTCTACTGCGCGGTCTTGACCAACCACTGAATCCCATACAGATGCCATGTAGGCAGGCTACTAATTCAGTCTGTCAAGCACGGCAACGCGAATAGCTGCCTCGACATCGTCTTTAGGAACAGTGCCATCGATGACAATCCAACGATCAGGGTCTGCTTCGCGTAATTCAGTGAATCCATCATTGATGCGGGCGAAGAAATCAGCGCCTTCGCGCTCGAATCGATCAAGGTTTCTCTTGGCTAGTCGCTCATTCAGAATGTCAGTGGGAACAGAGATGAACACAACCATGTCAGGAAGGCGACCATCTAAAGCCCACGTTGAGATGTTCAAAAGATCTGGTGTGCCAAGACGACGTCCGTACCCTTGGTAGGCGAGTGTGGAATAAATGGAACGGTCGCTCACAACATGTTGTCCGCGATCTAACGCAGGCTGGACAATTTCAGCCATGTGTTGCGCGCGGTCTGCGGCCATTAATAACGCTTCGGTGCGCGGTGAGAGATCAGTGTTCTCTGGGTCAGCCAAGATTGCGCGAAGAAGTGCTCCGATACGAGTACCGCCCGGTTCACGTGTGATGACAGCATTCAGATGTTCGCCAAGTCGCTTTGTGTGCGTGCTTTTCCCGCAGCCTTCTAAACCCTCGAGCGCAATGTAAGCAGGAGTGCTCACTCGGCATCCGACGAAGTTGTTGCAGCCTTTTTCTTAGGAGCAGCCTTCTTTGCTGCGGCCTTCTTGGCTGGCGATTTCTTCGCAGCAGCCTTTTTCGCAGCGGTCTTCTTTGCGGGGGCCTTTTTGGCAGCAACTTTTCGTCCGCCAGTTTTCTTCTTCTTTGGCCCACCGTTTGCTTCGATGTATTCACGACGTAATTGCAACAATTCATATGCACGCTCATTTGTCATTTGTTCCATACGGTCACCACGGGTTAGGCCGGCGTTGGTTTCACCATCGGTGATGTAATCGCCGAACTTGCCTTCTTTACCAACGACTGGTTTTTCACTTGCTGGGTCAATGCCAAATTCACGAAGTGGTGGCTTTGCAGCTGCACGACCTTTGCCGAATACGCGAGGCGTTGCGAGAAGAGCAAGCGCTTCTTCCAATGTGACAGTAAGAAGCTGCTCTTCCGTTTGCAGAGAACGACTTTCCTTACCCTTATTCACGTATGGGCCGTAACGACCATTTTGTGCAGTAATGAGTTCGCCATCGGTTGGGTCTGCACCAACGGTGCGCGGTAATGACAACAAGTCAAGAGCATCTTGCATCGACAACCGATCAATGTTCATTGTCTTGAATAGCGATGTCATCTTTGGCTTTTCCATACCTTCTGGTGGAACGTCCATAGTGCCCCACTGAACATATGGGCCGTAACGGCCAGACTTTGCAAACACGGGGTAGCCCTCGTGTTCGCCCATCGGTGTATCGCCCTTCGGGGCTTTCAGCAATGTGACTGCTGCATCAAGAGTGAGTTCGTCTGGCGTCATAGTGTCGGGAACACTTGCAGTGTTTTCACCCGAGCGAACATATGGTCCGTACAAACCTGGCTTGACGATAACTACTTCGCCAGTGTCGGGGTGTGCGCCAAGTTCAAACGTGTTGACGGCCGCTGCATCAATTGAGCCGCCTTCAAGTTTGGCTGCAACGATTCCGTGCAGGCCTTCTTTGCCGTCGATTCCGAAATAGAAGTCATGAAGCCATGTTCCTTTTTTCACTTCACCATTTGCAATGGCGTCAAGTCCATTTTCAAGTTTGGCGGTGAATTCGTAATCAACAAGAGTGTCAAAGTTTTCTTCTAACAAACGGATAACAGAAAACGCGGTCCATGTAGGAACCAGAGATGTTCCCTTTTTCCATAAGTAATGGCCACGATCAACCATGGTGGAAATAATGCTCGCCCATGTTGATGGACGACCAATTCCCTTACTTTCGAGTTCTTTCACCAAAGATGCTTCTGTATAGCGAGGGGGAGGAGTGGTGGAGTGCGAAGTAGGTGAGTACTCACTAACGGGAACGTTTTGTCCTGGTGTTAAGACCGGAAGCAACAATGCATTTTCATCGTCTGCTGGAGATTCGTCTTCATCACGCGACTCTTCATACGCCTGGCGATAACCAGGGAACGTAATGGTTGTTCCGCTTGCTGAGAACTCACAGTCGGTTCGCTGAGTATCTGCTGCTGTTGCGCCAAGGCGCACACTGACTGTGGTGCCAAGCGTGTCTGACATTTGTGATGCAAGTGTGCGCTGCCAAATGAGGCGGTACACGCCAGCATCTTGTCCGCGCAGTTCTCCACCGAGTTGTTCTGGTGAGCGCAATGGCAATGCCGGACGAATTGCTTCGTGAGCTTCTTGTGCGTTCTTTACCTTTGAGTTGTGTTTACGTGGGCCATCAGTAAGGAACTGCTTGCCGTAGTCGCGTTGCACGTATGACCGCACTTCGTTGATTGCTTCGTCAGACAACGAAATCGAGTCGGTACGCATGTACGTAATGAATCCACGTTCATACAAACTTTGTGCCGCGCTCATGACTTGACGGCTAGACAAACGCAATTTGCGGCCAGCTTCTTGTTGCAGTGTGCTGGTGGTGAATGGAGGCTTCGGCGATGAGCGGTAGGGCTTTTCATCAACTGTGCGAACGACTAGATCAACGTTGGCAAGGCCGGCCGTTATTTCAGCGCCACGTGCTGCAGTAAGAATGGTGACATCTGGGTTGACAACACCTTGTTCTGAAAAATCTTTACCTGTTGCAATGCGGGTGCCGTTAACAGATAGCAATTTCGCAGTAAATGATGGTGTGGTATCAGTGACAGCTTCAAGAGAAAAGTAATCAGCTGAAATAAACTTGATGCGTTGCCATTCACGTTCCACAATCAGGCGAAGTGCAGGGCTTTGAACGCGACCGGCTGATAGTCCACGGTTAACACGACGCCACAAGACAGGTGACACTTCGTATCCGAACAAGCGGTCGAGGATTCGGCGAGTTTCAGCGGCATCAACAAGTGGCTGATCAAGTTCGCGTGGGTTGGCAACAGCTTCCTGAATGGACTTCGCATTTATTTCGTGGAACACCATGCGATGCACAGGAACTTTTGGCTTGAGATGCTGCAGCAGATGCCACGAGATTGATTCGCCTTCTCTGTCTTCGTCCGTTGCTAGATATAAGGCATCAGATGACTTCAGGAGATCTTTGAGTTCTTTGACAACAGTACGACCGCGCTCGGTGAGCTCATAAGTAGGTGCGAAGCCGTTATCGACGTCGACGGCCATTCCCTTGCTCGGAAGGTCGGCAATATGACCGACTGAAGCGCGGACGTTGAACTCCGACCCGAGGTATTGGGAGATCGTTTTTGCCTTTGCGGGGGACTCAACTATTACGAGAAACTTGGCCATATCTATTTCAGGGCTATGTGATTTGCTACCCCCTTGTCAAGGCAATGGGCGCAAACCCTTGTCCCGTCAGGGTATCGGGGCGGGCTTCGTGTGGTGCTTGCCTTCCACATTGATCTTGGGAAGCAGGCGATCAAGCCAGGCGGGCATCCACCAGTTCCGGGCCCCGAGGAGTTCCATGGTGGCGGGCACCAGGACCATACGAACGATGGTGGCGTCGACGAAAACGGCCACTGCCATACCCAGGCCAAACAACTTCAATTGGCGGTCATTAGAGAGGACAAAGGCGCCGAAAACGCAGACCATGATCAAAGCTGCAGCGGTGATCACGCGGGCGGTAGCGGCCAGGCCGTCGGCAACTGCGGTGGCATTGTCGCCGGTGCGGTTGAACTCTTCCTTCATTCGCGACAACAAGAACACTTCGTAGTCCATTGATAAACCGAATACGATGGCAAAGAGGAACATAGGTGCCCACGCCTCGACAGGTCCGGCCTTACCAACGCCAATTATGTGTGCACCCCATCCCCATTGGAAAACAGCAACGATGACTCCGTACGCAGAACCAACTGACAGCAAGTTCATAAGAACAGCTTTCAATGGCACGAGCAGACTGCGGAACACCGCCATCAATAAGAGGAACGACACAATGAGCACGATGCCAATGAGAAATGGCAGACGTTGACCGAGATAATCAGAAAAGTCAACAGAGGCAGCAGTGAAGCCACCAACACGAGCTGCGACTCCAGTTGATGGAATAACGGTATTTCGAAGCGTATGAATCAATGTTGTTGTTGCCTCATCTTGAGGAGATGTAGTGGGGTAGGCCATGACAAGAGCAACGGCGTCGCTCTTCATTGGTGCAACGCCAGCAAAAGCTATTCCATGCGTATGACTAATTGTGTCTGCGAAAGCTGTCATTGCTTTTTGATCTTTCACAGTGTCGCCAGTGACCGCGATATACAACGGACCGTTGAAGCCAGGACCAAAACCTGCGCTCATCATGTCGTATGCCTTGCGTACGTCTGTTGACTTTGGATCATTTCCAGCATCACCAAAACCAAGACGGATTGAAAACATGGGGATTGAGAGCGTCATGAGAAAGAGAGCCGCAGCAATAAATGAAATCCAGGGCTTGTGTTGAACAACTCGACTCCAGCGCCACCAGATGGTGTTCTGATGATCGTTCTGTGCACGGTGTGGAACTGCAGTACGCAATGCAGGAACAACAAATCGTGCTAATTGACCAAGGACGCCCAGAGCTAATCCAACAATGAAAATTACGAGGCTTTTAGCGAAAACCGCAACAAAACCACTAGCAACAATGGCTGTTAGTGAAACAACTGCTGCACGTGACGTGGTGTCAATGCGATTTCCGGCCATTGCGAGAAGCGCAGGCAACAATGTGATGGAAGCAACGATCATTACCGCAACTCCAGTTGCCATACCAACTGCGAGTCCGTTCACAAAGGACAGTCCAATAGTAAGGAGACCGAGCAGGGCAACAATGACCGTGACACCGGCAAACACAACGGCACGACCTGATGTGTCGATTGCTTCCACGATGGAATCTTCCACGGACAAACCGTCATGAAGTGCTTCGCGGAATCGAGTGACTATAAATAAGGCATAGTCAATGCCAACACCAAGGCCAATCATGCCGACCATTGATGTCACAGCATCAGGCATTGACATGAAGTTACTGATGATGCCAACGATCGACGATGCGATAATAAGACCAATCAGCGCAATGCCGATAGGGAGACCCATCGCGATGATGGACCCAAAGGCAAGAACCAAAATAACAATTGCTGCAAGTACGCCGAGCGCTTCCGTATTCGGCAGTTGCATCTGCTGGAAGATCATTCCGCCGTAACCGATGTTGATTCCGGAATCTCGAAGTGATGCAGTCGTATCTTTGATCACTTTGCCAAGAACTTTGTATTGCGCTTGTGTCATGCGTGGGACGCTGATTTGTGCAAATGCAATAGTGCGAGTTCTGTTTACCTGGCTTGGCACGGCATATGGAGTGTTGATATCAACATCTGGAATTGCGTCTACGGCTGCAATTGCTTTGGTGATCGCCGTCTTCACAGAAGCATCATCAATAGTTGTGTCAACTTGAAAGACCAGTTGAGACGAAACCCCACCCTCGTTCGGATTCACTGAAGCAAGAAGTTGTTCGGCTTGGCGGGCTTCACTTTTTGGCATACCCATTTCAGTACGGAAATCGGGGCCAATTGCAGAACTTGCCGCCACCATCCCGATAGCAAGTGGAATCCAGATTGCAAAAACAACAATGTGCTTGTGGCGAACTGAGAAACGGGCAAGTGAAGAGAGCATGGGGATCCTATTCGAGGAAATGAGGTCTTCTCAGGTTACGAAACTGAACACTGCGATGGCTACATGGCGGTACCGTTTCGGTAGATGGAAACACATGTCACACCACCAAACGCACCGGATGGTCGGGTGCTGTCTGGTCGCATTACGCGGTTAGATCGCGGGTGGAGCACGGTGCTATTGGACACCGCGGAAAGTGTGCGTGTACGCAATATTGGAGTGGAAGTTGCGGTCGGTGACATGGTGTCAGTCTCGGCTGATTTTGAACGTATAGATATGGTGCATCCTCGCCGTAGTGCTTTGACACGACGTAACTCGTTTGAGGGCGCTCGAGGTATGCGCCAAATTGTGGCATCAAATATTGACACCGTATTTCTTGTGCATTCGGTGAACTCTCCGCCAAACCAACGTCGTCTTGAACGTGAGTTGGTGTTGGCGTTTGATAGTGGCGCAACACCAGTTCTTGTTTTGACAAAGACTGACACCATCAGCCCAGCGGCGGCCGAAGCTGCTCGGGCAGTGTTTGCAGAAATTACGTTTGATGTTGATATCGCACTCGTCAGCTCCATTACGAACGAGGGTTTAGAAAAGATTCGTGCGTATGCAAAGCCTCACACCACAATTGCATTCATCGGAGCCAGTGGTGTTGGCAAATCAACTCTTGTTAATGCTTTAGTAGGTCATGAAGTACAACGCACCGCAGAAGTACGGGAAGATGATCAACGTGGCCGTCATACAACAGTTGCTGCAGAATTGATTGCGCTACCTGGTGACGCCTGGTTGCTAGATACTCCCGGATTACGCGCCGTGACTTTATGGACCAGCAGTAATGGCATCGAGCGGGCATTTCCTGATGTGTTCGATCTTGCGGGGTCATGCAAATTTCGCGACTGCAAACATCAAGATGAACCTGGTTGTGCGGTCACTGCAGCGATAGCGGCCGGAACATTGCCAGCTGTGCGACTTGAATCAATGCGACGTCTTGTTGCTGAAGAACTCAACGTTGAAGAAGAACAGACTGAACGCGAACGTCAAGAAGATCGTCGTGGTTTTCGAAAAGTTACTAAACCGATGGAATAGGAAATTGCAAACCGACGATTGCGCCGCCGCCAGCGTTATCCAGAACGTACGCATGTGCATTGTGGTCGACAGCAAACTGCGACACAATGGCAAGACCTAGTCCGGACCCAGGCATTGAACGAGTTGCAGTAGCTCGGTAGAAGCGGTCAAAGACATGCGGTTTGTCTTCATCTGCAATTCCGATGCCCTTGTCGCGCACTTCAACTCTGTACGACCCAACGTGAACTTCTACTTCTGAGCCATCGATCGTAAATTTGACTGCGTTATCAACCAAGTTGCTCAGGGCGCGTTCTAACTGGTGGGGCCGCGCATCGATAATGGTGCCAGTGGTGGAATGAACACTGACGGCCACACCTGATCGACGAGATGCACGTTGTGCAATGTCATTTGCCATGTCCACTAGATCAATAGATTCAAGCTCTTCAGCCGCGAGGTGATCGGTTGCCAAGGCACTCAATTCAGCACTGAGGTCTGCGAGTTCATCAACTTCGGCGCGCATATCGGCCAATATTGATGTGCGGTCTGCATCAGACAATGTGCCACGTTCTAATAGCTCCGTATTGGCGCGAAGGCTGGTTAAAGGTGTGCGAAGTTCATGGCTTGCGTCTTGTACCAATTGGCGTTGGCGCGCCACACTGCCGCGTAGTGCTTCAAGCATGGTGTTAAAACTTCGGGCTAGTTGTGCGACTTCATCACTACCAGACACGAGGATTGTGCGGTCAAGATCTTGTGTAGCGGCAATCGATTCAGCAGTGAGTGCCAATTCTTCAATGGGTTTACTGACTCGACTTGCAAATAGCCAACCAAATAGTGCAGAGATCATCACGGCTATTGCCGCATAGATGGGGAACCACGTGCGCATACCGTTTCGGGCATTAATGATGATCTGTGTATCTTTTGCTACTTGAATCAAAGAACCATCGTCTGCGATCACGGTCAGTGTGCGAAATGTGTGGTGATCAATAACGGTTACAGAACGATGTATACGTTTACCGTTCACTGCTAACTGGTGGTCTCTTTTGTCTATTGGTAGTTGTGGATACTCGCGACGTCCGAGCACTTGTCCGTTCGGGAGAACTATTTGTGTAATTGCATCAACTTCGGTCTGCATAATTGCTTGGTTGACTGGGCCAGGTCCGAAAGAATCATTCCAATTGAAATCGGGCCGGCTCATAATTTGGAGTATGCGAGATGCGCGTTGATCAAGCGATGTTTCAACTTGATGCTGCAGTTGATTTGAAGCGATGCGGTATGCACCAATGCTCATTCCTGTGGCAAGAAGAAACATAAGACCACCAGAGATCAGGACAAAACGTGTGCGTAAGTTCATGATTGTTTCACCGTATAGCCAACACCACGCACTGTAAAGACAACGCGTGACTCGTTGTTCTCTTCGGTCTTGCGGCGAAGGTATCCGATATATACGTCAAGTGATTTTGAGTTTGTTTCGAAGTTGTATCCCCAAATTGTTTCGTAGATAGTTTCGCGCGAGATAACAATTCCGGGTTGTTGCATCAATAATTCAAGGAGATCAAATTCTGTCTTAGTTAATTCAATTGCGTGGTCTCCGCGATGTACTTCACGGGTGAGCGAATTAAGTGTGAGATCACCGACTCGTAATTGCGCACCTGCACCGGTTGGTTGAGAGCGACGAAGCAGTGCGCGACACCGTGCAAGTAATTCATCAATGACAAAGGGTTTTACTAAGTAATCGTCTGCGCCAGCATCAAGGCCAGCAACACGATCACCAACTTCAACGCGCGCGGTTAATAGCAAGATGGGAATATCAATACCGCGATGGCGGGCTTCTCGACACACGGTGAGGCCATCGGCAAACGGCATCATGACATCGAGGACCGCGAGGTCAAATCGAGTTGAAGCGAGAGCATCGAGAGCAGCTTTGCCATCATTGACTGCGGTGACAACATAATTCTCAAGCTCAAGCACTCGCTGAACGGCCTTGCGGACCGACGAATCATCCTCGGCTATCAGTACTTTGCGGCTGTCCATAAAGATACGGTACCCATGATTTATAACGGTTTGAGGTACCTTGGCTCAATTCTTGATTGCCTCTTACCTTGCTCATGTTTACTTCTTACATAGGCCCGTGAAAGTGGAGGCACACCAGAACCCCTCTGGAGTACAACCACAAAAAGGAACATAGAACAATGAAGATCAAATCTCGTTTTACAAAAATTGCGGTGGCCTCAGGGCTCGTCGTAGCCGCCGGAGCATCCGTTCTCGGCATCACCGGTTTTGCAAGTGCACAAGCCGCTCAGCGTCACAATGTTGTTGCAGTTGCACAGGCAACAGATACGACACTCCCAACAAATTCTGGAAGTGGCACAACAGCTGCTGTTCCGAATGGAGACCCCGCAGCAGCGCCGTCAGATGTGAAAGGTGATCGACCATCGCCGTTAGATGCGGTAGCCACCGCACTCGGAATGACAAAAGAAGAATTACGGACGGAACTTGTTTCTGGGAAATCAATTTCAGATGTTGCCAAAGCAAAGAACATTGATCTTGCAACAGTGAAGGCAGCTCTTGTTGCTGAAGCAAAAGCTCATGTTGATGCCGAAGTCGCTGCTGGAAAGCACACCGCAGCCGAAGGCGCAGCGGAACTTGCAAATGTGACATCACGTATCGACACCATGTTGACTACTGCTGGCTTGCCTGCACGTGGCCCACAGGGCAAGGGCGGACCTGGTGAGATGCGCGGCGGACCTGGTCGCTTTATGACAGACGCTCTTGCAAAGGTTCTGAAAGTGACAACGGAAGAACTGCATACACAACTTGGTTCTGGAAAATCACTCGCAGATGTCGCTAAGGCACAGAATGTTTCCATTGCAGATGTAAAGACTGTCCTCACGTCAGATTTCTCTGCACACCTTGCAGAAGAAGTCACATCAGGTGAACACACACAAGCTGAAGCTGATGCCAAGTTGGCAGAGTTCAAGACCAATCTTGACACCATGGTGAATCGTGTTGGTCCTGCTGGTGGAATGCACGGCGAAGGCCGCGGTCCTGGTGGCCATCGCGGACATGGCCCCATGGACGGAGACGGACCAATGGGACAGGGCGCACCATCTGCACAGAACACTTCTGCTTCGGCATAAGACTTCACCGTTGCACACGGTGTAACAATCTCCCCTAAGAAAAAGCCGGAGCTCGCAGAAATGTGGGCTCCGGCTTTCTTTTACCCAAGAACTTGTGGTGGTTCACGCATCATGGTTGACGTTGCGTGTAGCGACAGTGACGGCAACCAGCGGCCAACCATTGGAATTTTCTTCTTCATGGTGATATCAACTGTGACGAATCCGGTTGTTTCATCAATTGTTGTCGCTGCTGAGACATGTGAGAGATCAGCAATGACAGTTGCTGCGTCCGGTGGATTATCTGAGGTAATGGCTGAGCGCACTGCGTTGCGAGCAATGTCGTTGAGGCGCAAAGTATCAAGACTCACTGACAATGTCGCAAGCAGTAAAACTGCACACACCACAACCAATGGTGTCATCAGAGCAAATTCAACTGTTGCTTGGCCCCTACTGTTACTGCTTGGAAATAGACGCACGGCTGAATATGTCATTGAAGACAGTGTCAAACAGTGAGCCAATTTTTCCGGCACCTCCACCAGCAGTGGCCCAGGCAATGACGAGCAGGGCTATGACGGCTGCAACGAGAAGTATCAGCGCATATTCAGTAGTGGCTTGGCCACGAGAACGTTCAGGTTTTTGGCGGAACATGTTTATCTTTCATTAGTAGGTGACAGAGGGAAGCGAAATAGAAAGTTGGCCGAAGCTGGCAAAGACAAGTGGTGCGACGGACAAGAGAAGAAACGATGGAAGAACGCAGAACACCAAAGGAAGTGAGAGGCGAGTGGGGAGTTGGCGAATTCGGGTATCGATCTGTCTGCGTTGTTCGGCGCGATGATCTGCAGCAAGTCGTGTCACAGTTTCCATAATGGGCTGGCCATCGCGTTCGGCCTCGACAATTGTGCGACCAAGATTTTTGCCGGTGATTTGATGTGCAGCGGTGAGCGGAAGTAGAGCCTCTTCAAGTGGAGTGCCAACTTCAATGAGGTCAGCGACTGAGCTTCCGGTTATTGATACGCCGCGCCACCGCTCACATGCGTGAATCATTGGAATACCCGCACGTAATGACACACATAGGTGTTCGGTCAATTCTCCGATGTCATCAGACTCACCACGAACAGCACGAGAAATGAGTGTTGAAATCCACCGCCAGCCGATTCTGTTCAGCGTGACACCGATACAGAGAAATACAAGAACTATGGGAGATGAGATACCTGATCGGAATTGTGGAATGAGTAAGACGGCCCCGCCTAACAAGAGAAACGGCAACCCGGAAAGTAATCGGGCCGACAACTGCGCTTGCGACGCTGCTACCGCTAGTTCTGCTTGGCATGCGGCCCGATCTCGCAACACAGTTGCTGCATGGTCAAGCGCATTCGGTACAAAATTTCCGACAACAAAGGCTGATTCAATAAGAGAAAGACATTGAGCATCGTGGCTATGTGGTGTAGCAGATTGTCGAGCAGCAGCGAGTGCAGTGTCACACGAATGCATTGCCACTAGGTCATCTTTCAAACCCTTCCAACAGGGGTGTGGAAATTGGTGTTGTTGGACATTAATGAGAATCGCATCATGTGCTGCTAATCCACTACGTGTGGCACGCGCAAGAGAGTCACAAAGGTTCGCGAAATCAAGGACTGTTGGTGTGCCTTTTCGCGAACCTGACAATGGCGCAACGGTGTCGGCCTGTAAGACAACGGGACGCGCCCCCAGATTGAGGTGGCGACGTGCTTCGTATATGTCAGCAATGTGAAAGGTGCGAGATGCAAGAAACCACGTCAGTGTGAGCGCCATTAGCGAACTTGCAACAAACTCAATCATGGTCGTTCAACCGATACAGGTGATGAAGCGATGAATCAGTACAGCGAACAATTTCGGTGATTGCCCGCCGTCTCGCTGAGACACGTTGAACAAATACAATTGCGCCCACGGCACTATGGATGGTGGAGACAGCTTGATCATGTGACCACTGCGGAGAGTCACGCAACACCATTGCTGCAAGGCGGTCGACAGTGTTTGCAGCTGACGTGGCATGCACTGTTGACCAACACCCTTGATGCCCCGATGACAATGCCAGCAACATGTCGACTACCTCACCGCCACGGACTTCTCCGACAATGAGACGATCTGGTCGCAGACGAAGCGATGCGCGCACAAGAGATTGAAGAGAGATTTCTCCGACCCCTTCAGAATTGGCTGGACGCGTTTGCAGTTGTACAACATGAGAATGAGCAAAGCGAAGCTCGGCGGTGTCTTCAACACACACAATTCGCTCCGTAGGCGAGAACGACTGGCTGACCGACGAAAGTAGCGATGTTTTACCTGATGAGGTTGCACCAGCAACCACAACATTGACGTGTTGTTGTACAAGCTCTCTGACGACGTCAGAAGATTCAATTGAACCGAATGCTGCGAGAGGCAAGATTCGTCGGGAAAATTTACGAATTGCGATAGAGGCACCGCCAACTGCAACTGGTGAGATGACGGCACATGCTCGTGATCCGTCAGGCAGTCGTGCATCGAGAATGGGGGCAAGTAAATCGAGTCGGCGCCCCGATGCACGGGCTATGCGTTCGAGGCTTATAGATAAATCTGTTTCCGTCAGTGTGCCGACATGGCGAAGCCCGATTGCGTCTTCAACCCAGACGTGTCGGCCGCCCACGACCATAATTTCGCTGATGTCAGGGTCATCAAGGTGAATCTGTAGAGGTCCAAGACCGTGGAGCATGATGTCTACAGCGATGTCATGTACGGGCCGAATAATTGTTCAGCCCGTGATGGCAACATTCCGGCGTCAACCGCACGACTGATTGCGGAAATATAGGGAATCTCTGCAGTTACTGGCATGCCAAGAACATGACCAACATCTTTGATGGTCAATGCACGACCTGGTTCGTCAATAACGAAAAGTTTTGTGGGTCGTGGCATGCGTGATGCACGGCGCAGAGATAGATAACACGGCTTGACCACCATGGCTACGTCGGTGACTACACGACGTAGTTCATCGGGCACATATGCTGTGCCCGCATCAATCACAAAGTTCATTGGTGCGGTGGCAATGGCATGAGCCAGATCATTCCAGCGGGGTTGGCCTTCAACAAAAGTTGAACCACGGTGCACAATGACAAGTCCAGATTCCACCGGAGTACCTAACGTGACTAGGGCCCGAGCATCTGCAGAATTGTTTTCGCCCAACCAATCATTAATTCCAGGCGTTGTTGGCTCTGACATTCCGGCTGCAGCAGGGACATCGCCACACAAGTCGATAAGGACGGTTTGTGTTCCGCGTGTAGCGAGAAGGAACGCATACGCAGAAGCGGTGACTGTGGTGCAATTGCCGCCTTTCGGTGACATGAAGATAATGGACATTTGTGACTCCTATTCGTCACATGCAATGTGTGCCCGCCCTTCATATTTTGGAATTACAAACTGACCTCGTTGCGCATTGGTTGACCTGCTGCATATAGGGCGAGATTTTCTAGGAAGATTGCCTCGCTTCGTCTGGAAGATTGTTCAGAAGCAGCTGAACTGTGAGGGGTGATAATGACATTGTCCATATCCCATAGGGGTGAATCGGCTGGCAAAGGTTCCGTAGAAAAAACATCTAGGGCAGCGCCGCTGAGATGTCCGGATTGCAATGCCGATATCAGTTCCTGTTCGTCAACAAGTTCTCCGCGGCCAACATTGATGAAATGTGCGCCAGGTTTCATTGTGGCAAAAGCTGCTGCATCAAAGAGGAGTCGTGTCTCAGGTGTGAGTGGCAATGCAAGCGCAATCCAATCAGCTCGGCTCAGAACTTCTGACAAATGTTCGAAGGAGAATGTTGGGCACGGTTCTTGACCATTAGGAGTGCGACGAATGGCTTCCACGTTCATATTGAGAGCGACACCCAGTCGGGCAATTTCGTTACCAATTGGCCCCATTCCGATAACAGCAAGATGAGCATTGTCTAGTTCTGAGAACCCATGCTGAATCCATTCGTGTTTGTCTTGGTGTTGAAACCACGCACGTACATTGCGACTAAGAGCCAACATATAGAGAATTGCGGTTTGCGCAATAGGCGATGCTGTGGCTCCCGAGGAATTAGTCAGTCGAATTCCTCGTTCCATCAGTTGAACAAAAAATGGACTATCGACACCAGCAGAAAACGTATGCATCCATTTCACTGAAGTGGCCTTCAGTAAAGAAAGTACAAATCCTCGAGATCGTTCAGGCCACAAGTCATTGGAATAGAACACCGTATTAATAGTTGCGATGACTTCATCGGTGAGAACTTCGTTTCCTTCGTAGATGACAGGCACTAGGTCTGGGGAGATAGCTGAGATTACTTCACCGTGACGTGCCCAGACATTGTCGCTGACTAGCAAGGTGATGGGCTGGTCATCTGGGTGCATTGTCATAGGTTACGGAATGTGCGGGCTGGGGGCATTACCGTTGGAACGTGCGTTTAATTCTTGGTCTTTTATCGGTGTTGCCGTTTCCTGCACAACACATGGGGTCAGGCGACAGTGTGCAGCCACGTGACACGATGTCAGTAATCCAATCAGTCACTCCGTCATTGCCGAGCGGAGTAGCCGTGGACATTGTTGGTTCTGACACATTTGTTCGGGTTCGTTCAGTCGGACATGATGTGTTGATTACGGGATACAAAGAAGAGCCGTACGTGCACATCACAAAACTGGGTGATGTTTTTGTAAACACAGGGTCAGTGACCACTTTGATCAACAGCAATCGTTACGCCAATGTTGATACAAGTTCTTTCGTCGAATCGGCGTCACCTGTATGGAAAAAAATTCGTGCGGACGGAACTGCCATGTGGCACGACCATCGTGTTCATTGGATGAGTCCGAAACGTCCTGCACCAATCGACCCAGCTGGCACGGTGTTGTCATGGAAAGTGCCGATGCGCATTGATGGGGTAGCCACAATTGTTTCCGGAACTTTGTTTCTGCGTGTTAAAGCAAGTGTGTTGTGGTGGCTCATTGGATTTGTTGCATTGTTAGCCGGAGTCGCGTTGTCGGTTAAACGGCGACAAGAATTTTTCGCTTTAGTATTTGCGATATCAATGTTTGGTGTTGTTACTGGCGCAATGGAATATTTCGGATTGCCAGTCGGTGCACGAATTACGCCGCTCTTGTTACTGTTTTCAGTTGGTGCCGCAATAGTCGCTGGGGCAGCAATGGCAGTACAACGACGAGGTCGAACCTCTCAGCACATTGCAGTGTCATTAAACGCTGGCGCTGGCGCAACTTTGATTGTGTGCGTCTGGCTATGTGCAAATCAAGTGCGTGCTGCGTACGTGCCTGGTATTAGCCCCGAGTGGATTGTCCGCATGTTGATACCAACATTGCTTGGCATTGGACTTGTGTCAACAATTGATGGTGTGATGCGCATCGTGCGCAATACAACCGACTAACTAGACAGAGAGAAGATCGCGAGCACCGGTGTCTGATGACGGGTGACGCAATTTGCTCATTGCACGTGCTTCGATTTGACGAATACGTTCACGAGTGAGGTTGAAGTGTTCGCCCACTTCTTCAAGTGTGCGGCCTTCGCCACTGCCACCAAGTCCGAAGCGCAGGCGCAAAATTTCACGTTCACGTTCATCGAGTGGTGCAAGCAGGCGCTGAATTTCTTCTGGCAGCAATGCGGTTGCAGCAGTTTCGAATGGTGATTCGGCAGAGCGGTCTTCAACAACGTCGCCGAGTTCGGCATCGCCGTCTTCGCGCAATGGTTCTGACAATGACAAAGGCTCAGCAGCAAAGCGCAATGCTTCGGTGACTTTGTCTTCTGGCATTTCGACTTCTTTTGCTAGTTCAGCAAGAGTTGCGGTGCGTCCAAACTTGAGTTCCAGGCGCGAGCGAGCTTTCTGCAAACGAGCAAGTGTGTCGCCAGCATGGACCGGTAAACGAATGGTGCGGCCGGTGTTTGCGATACCGCGAGTGATGGCCTGACGGATCCACCATGTTGCATACGTTGAAAATTTGAAACCTTTACGCCAGTCAAACTTTTCAACGGCATGCATCAGACCTAAGTTGCCTTCTTGAATGAGGTCAAGAAGTGGAAGACCAGATGCTTGGTACTTCTTTGCAATAGAAACAACGAGACGAAGGTTTGACTGAACGAATGCACGCTCTGCAACTTCGCCTTCGCGAATTGCTTTGCGAAGCTCGCGACGCTTGGTAGCTGTAGGAGTCTTGATCTTTGCCATTTCGGCAGTTGCTTCTTTGCCGGCTTCGATGGCCTTAGCAAGACGCACTTCGTCATCCTTGGTGAGCAGGGTGTACTGACCGATGTCTGTGAGATACAGCCGGACGAGATCCTCTTCGTCGCGATCGACACGATCCTTTGCCACTCTTCTACCTCGCCTAAATCTTGCATCGACCACCGCTCGGGTCGAATATGGGCAGGCTATCTAGATGCGTGTCGGGTGCCACAGCCCGACCAAGAACATTTCGACAACATCTGGCAGAGTATGAGGAATGGCTGAAAATAACCCCGAAAATGCTGATTCTGGCGAGGTAGAGCTGGTCATTGTCACGATGTCCTTCGACGCCGCCGATATGGGCGCCCTTGTCGCAATCCTGTCCAAATACATCGTGATGACCCGTATGGAGCAGGGCTGTCGCAATGTGGACATGATCGTGTCTGATACGCGCCCGAACCGCATTCTGCTGATTGAAAAATGGGACTCCCCAGAGACACAACAGGCCCACTTCGGAAGCGCCACCATGGTGGAAATGGCAAAGTCCTGCACCGGCATTTTGACAGGTGCTCCCGACATTGACATGTGGCAGTCGATGAGCGCACACGACCTCACGTAAGAGTTTTCTTATGGCTGCGGAATAATCGCTTCGTGTTCGAGTGATGCCACAACGACGCCGTCCAGCAGAATGCGAAATTTTGTTTTTTGAAAAGCGACTATTCGGTCGTTAAGTAAGCAAAAGACATATGTGTGGTGGTATCAATCAGATTTGAAAGACTTGAACTGCGACCAATGAATTCGCTCGGCTCAAGAAACACAATGCCAAAAATAACTTGATAGATCAATCGTGTGGTGTTCTCACTCGTTCGTTGGAGGTCTGGGTGCACGACTTCATTCTTGTGTGTCTTCAAGATTTTGAGCATGGAGTCAACTGAAACTTGACGAATCAAGTGTGACTCGCTGGTTGGATGGGTGATGAAATAAGCGATTAGCTTGCGCTCTTCGTAGGCAAATTGATAGAGAATTTTACAGAATCGTTGCAGACTGCTCTTCAAATCTTGTTTTTCAATTCCTTGTTTCAATTCTTCAAGATTTTTTGATTTTTGAATTGAGTCAAGGTATCTCTCATGAAGTGCGTTGAATAGCCCTTCCACGCTTCCAAACCGCGCGTAGAAAGATCCCACAGTGGCTCCAGAGAGTCGAAGGACATTTTCCACTGTGACATTTTTAGCGTTGCCGTTGTCAAGAAGTTCTTCGGCGGCGTCGAGCATCCTTTGTTCTGTAGCGATGCTCCGCTCTTGTTTAGGGGGTTTCCGCATACCTCTCATAATAGTGTGTTGTCAATAAACAACACACTTCATAAAAATTTGCTGAGTTTTGAGAAAAGTTGCAGAGACCTTGTCAGACAGGGATTTTGCGCTATCCCCGCCAGGTTTATAAATTGCGCTTAAAGAGAACTGACTGCTTCTGTTGCGAATTAGCAACAAAAGCAGTCAGTTTTACTATGATAACGAGATGGAAAAAAGCCCTGATCGAAGTGCTTATGAGACATGTCCCCTTTGTAGCAGCTCAGAAATTTCGCTCTATCTAGAACAAATACGGGATAGGAAGAAGTCTGATAAACCCAGGTTGTCTCCAACAATTTGTTGGATGAGTTGTGGAGCTTGTCAGCATGTTTTTGATGTGGGTCAGTTCACGACTGGTGCCTTATCTATCCTGTCTGAGACCACGAATCTTGATCAAATACCAGGTCAAAATTTCGAGGAGAATCGTGCGATTTGGTTTCCCACGGTTGAGGAAGTCTCGAGATTTCGGTAGCGCCACCATGGTGGAAATGGCAAAGTCCTGCACCGGCATTTTGACAGGTGCACCCGACATTGACATGTGGCATTCGATGAGCGCACACGACCTCACGTAAGAGTTTCCTATGGCAGCGAAATAATCGCTTCGTGTTCGAGTGATGCCACAACAACGCCGTCCACCAGAATGTGAAAATCAACAACAACACGTTCGCCGTGAGCAGTAAATCTGTCCACAATCGCTCCATGAATTTCTGCGTGTGATCCTGCAACGACGCACGCATGATGACGAATAATGCTGCGAGTATGCACCCAGCTTGCAGTTGCTATTTCTGTATGAACAACATCGTTAGCCAAAGTAGGCCACACAGCAGGGTGAACCAGATTGTGTTGGGCGTATAGCGCGAGGTCATCGCCTGCCAATAGGCCGCGATCCGTGCCATGGACACCATCTAATTGCAAGTAATGCACTGGCAATATGTCACCCGCACGCATGGCAGGAACTGGGCCAGCATCACGCACCGCGCGAAACGTGGCCCGCGGTTGATCTAGTTCTGACGTAATTGCCTGAATCTCAACAGCGTCGCCATCGGGAACAGGAACACAATTCACTGTGTCTTTGTCAAAGACTGGGCGTCGAAGACGCAACTCGCCGCCACCGTGACTGAGCCACTGTTCGCCCCACGCCGCCGCAATTGGGTGGGTGAGATACGCATACGTAGTGACACCAGCAACTAGTGCGCGTGGAAAGCCTGCAGCTTGTGCACCCGCATCGGTATGGATGGGGTTGCGGGCATGCTCTGCAAGGTTCTGTGCGGTGACAGTCCATGAGATTGGTGCGGTGGTTTCGATGGAATTGATTCTGACACCGACCCGACCCCAGCCGCATACTGGCGGTGGTTATCGTGGGGGCATGGCTAATCCA
>Ga0194055_10000615_pt1 | contig 28833 bp, 27 predicted proteins | sample SepL449m_MetaG_FD_155482 | JGI IMG/M metagenome (GOLD analysis project Ga0194055, IMG submission 155482) | Anoxic zone freshwater microbial communities from boreal shield lake in IISD Experimental Lakes Area, Ontario, Canada - Sep2016-L442-9m | ecosystem: Environmental > Aquatic > Freshwater >... | reverse complement strand
CCGCACATCCGAACCGTCCCGCTGCCCCAAGTCGTCGTCGACATCTTCAAAGCGCGCATCACCGGCCGTGCACCGGACGATCCGGCCGTCACCTCACCCAATGGCGGGATGCTGCGATCCAACAACTGGCGCCGGCACACGCACTGGAACAAGGCGCTTGAGAAGACCGGCCTGGCTCCGCTCACTATCCACGATCTGCGCCACACCTACGCCAGCCTGGCCCGAAAATCCGGCGCTGATTTGCGCTACGTGCAGAAGACCATGGGCCACTCGACACCGACCGTCACCGCGAACATCTACAGCGATCTCTACTCCGACGAACTCGACCAAGTCGCAGCCAACCTCGATGTGCTCCATGCGACTGAAATTCCGAAGACCGGACAAGAACCGGACGAATCCAACTAACAACCGAGTGCAAGACCCGTGTCTATGCAGGTGAAACGTGGTGGCCAGGGCCGGGATCGAACCGGCGACCTTCCGCTTTTCAGGCGGACGCTCGTACCAACTGAGCTACCTGGCCGGAAGGCACGCTGCCGGTGCCTCGCCGAATCTGCGACCCTGACGGGACTCGAACCCGCGACCTCCGCCGTGACAGGGCGGCGCGCTAACCGACTGCGCCACAGGGCCTTGCTCGCATCCGCGCGCACGCGTCATGCGTACCCCCTACGGGATTCGAACCCGCGCTACCGCCTTGAAAGGGCGGCGTCCTAGGCCGCTAGACGAAGGGGGCCTAAGCCGAATCTCTTCGGGGTGTACTTCACAACGCGTTTTTGCGGAGCGACAGTAGCTTAGGGGATCACGAGCCCAATACCCAAACGGGCGGGTAGAGAGCGGGTTGAGTAGGGCAGTATTGTGAAGCCTCGCGCCCCTATAGCTCAGTTGGTAGAGCTACGGACTTTTAATCCGCAGGTCCTAGGTTCGAGTCCTAGTGGGGGCACAACGAGGCGTTGTTTTCCGCGGTTGATCCCTGACGCTCCCCGACATGTGGGGGATCAGCGGGATCGGCGATGAGATGGTCGGGAAGAGGCCCGGTAAGAATCAATAAAGCCGCCCGCACTCGCGGGCAATCCCAGAAAAAGAGAGCATCAACCGAACCCGGATAGGGCATAACGATCCGTTGGAACTCAGCGACGCAACGTTTCAGTTCCCATGCCCTGACAAAACCGACGGGCCGGAGCCCCTCGCCATCGTTCGGATCACCTGGACTTCGAGACCAGGTGGCTACAGGCCCAGATACTGCGACAGTTCAGCGGAGCAAGCGTCGCTCGTCGTGCAGACTCTCTGGCACCACTTGACTTTGTTCGCACAGGAGGGATTCTTGCCCGCTGCAACCGCTTTCGCGTAGTCCACGCTGTAAGCATCAGCTAGATCACGCATCTGTTTTGCTTTGACCCCTTCAGGGGTGGCAAGAGAGTTGCCGGGGTGTCCGGACTGCGCCGACGTGGCATTGCAGTTGAGGTCCAAGAGAAACCTCACCCCCTGGGACCTACCACTCCCGTCCAGAGCCTTTGCCTTTCGAGATGCCGTGACGATGCACTTCTCGGTAGGCAGGTAACTTCCGTCGCGGGTCGCGATGACAACAGTGCCGCCACCTGCATTGATCTGTGACGCAGCCTTCTCGTATGTCATCCCTTTGTATTCGTTCACCGCGTTCGCCGTGCCTGAGCCGATGAACAGCGCCAGTGCAGCCGCGACACCGACTCCGCCGATTACTGACTGCCTCACTGGATGCCTACTTCCGAGAAGGGACGACCAACTATAGGAAAATATACAGCGAAGCCAACCATGCCGCAGCAACGTCAGGACATGGCGAGGACCGGCACTTGAATGTCACCGGCAGACACAGATATATTTGTGCAACCACGAGGTATAGATACCGGAGGACCGATGTCCCAAGAGTTGAGCAACGTCGACCTGCTGCGCGAGCTCGAACCCGTCGCGGAGAAGCTGATCAACCGGCACATGTCGATGTCTAAGGACTGGAACCCGCACGACTACATCCCCTGGAAAGAGGGCAGGAATTACTACGCTCTCGGCGGGCAGGACTGGGAGCCGGACCAGGCGAAGCTCTCTGAAGTGGCCCGCACCGCCCTGGTGCAGAACCTGCTCACCGAGGACAACCTCCCGGCCTATCACCGCGAGATCGCGATGAATTTCTCCATGGACGGGCCGTGGGGCTATTGGGTCAACCGGTGGACCGCCGAGGAGAACCGCCACGGCATCTCCATCCGCGACTACCTGGTGGTCACCCGCAACTGCGATCCGGTCGAACTTGAGGAACTGCGGGTGGAGCAGATGACCCGCGGGTTCTCCCCGGGCCAGAACCAGCAGGGCGATCTGTTCGCCGATAACCTGTTCGACTCGGTCATGTACGTCAGCTTCCAGGAGCTGGCCACCCGGGTTTCGCACCGCAACACCGGCAAGGCCTGCAACGACCCGGTCGCCGAGCAGCTTCTCGCGCGAATCTCCAATGATGAGAACCTGCACATGATCTTCTACCGCGACGTCAGCGCGGCCGGCCTGGACATCGCCCCCAACATGGCGATGCAGTCGCTGTACCGGATCCTGAAGAACTTCAAGATGCCCGGTTACACCGTCCCGGAATTCCGCCGCAAGGCCGTCATCATCGCGATGGGCGGGGTGTATGACCCGCGGATTCACCTCGAGGACGTCGTCATGCCGGTCATCAAGAAGTGGCGGATTTTCGAGCGCGACGACTTCACCGGCGAGGGCGCCCGCCTGCGCGACGAACTCGGCACGCTCATCGCCGAACTGGAGGAGACCTGCGTCAAGTTCGAGGAAGCCAAGGAGCGCAAGCTCGACCGTGACGCGAAGCTCGCCGAAAAGCGTGCCGCCAAGTCGGCCCTGGCCGGAGCATCGGCATAGGCGCCGCAGCACAGACACCGTCGACCGGGCTGCGGATCGGGTCCCTGACCCTCCGCAGCCCGGTCGTTTTGGCGCCCATGGCCGGCGTCACGAACGTCGCTTTCCGGACCCTGTGTCGCGAACTCGAGCAGGCCCGAGCGGGCACGGTCAGCGGGCTGTACGTCTGCGAGATGGTCACCGCGCGCGCGCTCGTCGAACGCCATCCGGTCACGGTGCACATGACCACCTTCGGCCCCGATGAGTCGCCCCGGTCGCTGCAGCTTTACACCGTCGATCCCGAGACGACCTACCGCGCGGCCAAGATGATCGTCGAGGACGACCTGGCCGACCACATCGACCTCAACTTCGGCTGCCCGGTCCCCAAGGTGACCCGCCGCGGCGGGGGCGCGGCGATTCCCTACAAGCGCCGGCTGTTCGGGCAGATCGTGTCTGCCGCGGTGCGCGGCACTGAGGGCACGTCCATCCCCGTCACGGTCAAATTCCGCATCGGAATCGACGACGCCCACCAGACCTTCCTCGACGCCGGCCGGATCGCCGAGCAGGAGGGCGCCGCCGCGGTGGCATTGCACGCCCGGACCGCGGCGCAGCGGTACTCGGGCTCGGCGGACTGGAATCGGATCGGCGAACTCAAGCACACCGTCACAACCATCCCGGTACTGGGAAACGGCGACATCTTCGAGGCCGGCGATGCGCTGGCGATGATGGCCGCTACCGGCTGCGACGGCGTCGTCATCGGTCGCGGCTGCCTCGGCCGGCCGTGGCTGTTCGCCGAGTTGTCCGCCGCATTCAACGGGACACCGGCACCGACGCCTCCGACGCTGGGCGAGGTCGCCGGAATCATCCGCCGGCACGGCGCACTGCTATCCGAGCATTTCGGCGAGGACAAGGGGATGCGCGACATCCGCAAGCACGTCGCCTGGTACCTGCATGGTTTCCCCGCCGGTTCGGACCTGCGACGTGCCCTGGCCCTGGTGGGCACCCAGAACGAGTTGAGCCGACTGCTCGACCAGCTCGACCCCGACGTTCCCTTTCCGGTGGCCGCGCATGGACCGCGGGGACGGCAAGGCTCCGCCGCGTCGGTGAGCCTGCCGGAAGGGTGGCTCGACGATCCGGACGACTGCACGGTGCCCGTCGATGCCGATGTGATGAATTCCGGCGGCTGAACTTCAGACCTGATCGTCTAGCCGGATCACAGGTTCGCTCAGTACGATGCGTTTCAGATATGGACCACGGTCCGAATAAGGTGCCAAAAAACAGCACCGCCGTTGTGTGGCACAACTACGCGCCCACGACACTCAGTTGAGCCGGAGGCTTTCTGGAACATGAGTGACGGCGAGAACGCCACTCCTGGCCAGGACGGCGCACCCGGCGCGCGAGGAGAAGCGCAGCCCAAACGCGCGTCGGCCAGGGCGCCGTGGGAGCGCGTACCGGTGCCTCAAACCCCCGGGCAGGAGCGCAGCGACCCGGGAAATCGACCCGGCGGGCAGGAGCGCAGCGACCCGGGAAATCGACCCGGCGGGCAGGAGCGCAGCGACCCGGGAAATCGACCCGGCGGGCAGGAGAACCAACCCCCCAACGGAAGTCACAGCGAAGGCGTGGCGGTCGCCGACTTGATCGCCAAGGTCACCGGCGTCTCCGGAATCAGCCCGGTCGCCCGGCGCAGCGTCGACGTCGTCCCCTCCGACGATGCGACCGTCCCGATTCCGGTCGCGGATGAGATCCCGGATCTTGCGGCACTGGCCCGCGCCCGGCGCCCGCACGTCGCCCCGGGATATCCGGCACCTCCCTACGGGCCGGGGCCGCCGCCTGGACCACCGCCCAGACCGCCGGCGCCTCCGGGCGGGGCCACTGAACCGTCGCCGGGTCGGCGCCGGCCGGCACTGATCGTCGGCCGCGTTGCCACGGCACTGGTGGCGGTGCTGGCTCTCTCCATCACAGGTGCTGCCTGGCAGTGGCAGTCGGCGAAAAACAAGCTGCTCAACACCGTTGCCGCCCTGGACCCCAACTCCAGCGACATCCGCGACCCGAACGGACAGATCGGCGACGAGAACTTCCTGATCGTCGGGGTGGACAGCCGCATCGGCGCGAACTCCGAAATGGGCGCGGGAGATACCTCGGTGGCTCAGGGCGCGCGGTCGGACACCATCATGCTGGTGAACATCCCGGCGAGCAGGGAACGTGTTGTCGCGGTGTCGTTTCCCCGCGATCTGGCGATCGCGCCGATGAACTGCCAGGCATGGAATCCCGAGACGGGCAAGTACGGGCCGGTCTACGACAAGGACTCCGGCGAGTGGAGCGACAACGAGCGACCGACCGGCACGAAGCTCAACTCCGCGTACGCCCTCGGCGGGCCGAAGTGTCTGGTGAAGGTCATTCAGAAGATTTCCGGACTGGCGATCAACCGGTTCATGGCGGTGGACTTCGCCGGGTTTTCCCGGATGGTGGACGCTCTGGGGGGCGTCGAGGTGTGCAGCACGACGCCGTTGGATGACGCCGAACTGGGACCGGTGTTGACCACCGCGGGCCGGCAGAAAATCGACGGACACACTGCACTGAATTACGTTCGTGCACGATCCATCGCCTCGGAAGGCAACGGCGATTACGGGCGGATCAAGCGACAACAGATGTTCCTGTCCTCGCTTCTGCGTTCGATGATCTCCTCCGAAACCCTGTTCGACCTCGAACGTCTCGACGAAGTGGTCAACACCTTCATCGACGACAGCTACGTGGACAACGTGCAGACCCGCGACCTGGTTCGGCTGGGGCAGTCGCTGCAGGGCATCAGCGCCGGGCGCATCACCTTTGTGACGCTGCCGACCACCGGCGTCGCCGACGCCGAGGGCAACGAAATACCGCGCACCGAGGACGTGCGAAGGCTTTTCGACGCGATCATCGACGACGAACCGCTGCCCGGCGAGAACGACCTCAACGAAACTATCAGCCCGCACACCTCGACGAAGAAGACGACGACGTCAGGCAGTGAAACGTCTGGCACGTCAACGGATTCCACGTCCACGACGTCGACCACGACGGCACGACGGCGACCACGACCACGACGACCTCCGGGGTGCCTACGACGACCACCGAGCAGGTCAAGGCAGTTGCGGCCGATCCGCGCGACGTCAAGGTCGAGGTTGCCAACGGAACGGAACGGATGGGCCTCGCCTCGTCGGCGACCAAGGAACTCGAGGTGTACGGATTCAACGTCCGGGAACCGAACACCTCATCGGAGTGGGGGCTGGTCACCACGACGGTGGTGTACTACTCGCTGGGCAATGAACAGGCCGCGGCCACCATCGCCGCGACGCTGCCGGGCGCGCAGATCGAGCGCATCGACGGTCTCGGCGAAGTGGTTCAGGTAGTCCTCGGCAATGAATTCACCGCCGTGCGCTATCCCCAGGCCAGCGGGACTCCGCTGAACATCTCAGTGACCCACGTGGGATCGAACACCCCGGCCAAGCTGCCGACGGACCTGACCGTGATCAACGGCGCGGATGTCAGCTGCGAATAGCCAGCCGTGAGCAGTCACCGATTTCACCTTTCGTTCAACGTTTTGGGATCGTCGGCGCCTCTGAGCGCAAGTAGGCTGGGCCGATGCGGACTGCGTACCACGAACAATTGGACGCGCTGATCCACCAGCTGGCAGAGATGTGTCGGCTGGCCGGGGTCGCGATGGAACGTTCGACGCAGGCGCTGCTTCAGGCAGATCTCGTGCTCGCCGAACAGGTGATCGGCGACCACGAGCGGATCACTACTGCCAGCGCGCGAGCCGAGGAGGCGGCCTTCGTCCTGCTGGCGCTGCAGGCGCCTGTTGCCGGCGACCTGCGCTCCATCGTCAGCTCTATCCAGATCGTCGCCGACGTCGAGCGCATGGGTGCCCTAGCGCTGCACGTCGCGAAAATCGCTCGCCGCCGGCACCCACAGCATGCGATTCCCGAAGAGGTCAACGGCTATTTCGCCGAAATGGGCCGGGTGGCAATCGATCTTGCGGACAGTGCCGCCGAAGTCCTGATATCCCGCGACCCCGAGAAAGCCCGCCGCATCCGCGAGGACGACGACGCGATGGACGATCTGCACAGCCACCTCTTCACCGTGATGATGGACCGGGAGTGGCCGCATGGGGTCGCCGCCGCGGTGGACGTCACCCTGCTCGGCAGGTTCTACGAACGATTCGCCGACCATGCGGTGGAGATCTCACGTCGGGTGATCTTCCAGATCACCGGGCACCTGCCGGCTGAAGATGAAGTGCCCACCTACTAGTGCCTGATCAGCCGGACCGGCTAGTGCCCGCTTAGCCGAACCGGCCGGAGATGTAGTCCTCGGTGGCCTTCTGCGCCGGATTGGAGAAGATCGTGCCGGTCTCGTCCATCTCGACCAGCCGGCCGGGCTTGCCGGTGGCCTCCAGGTTGAAGAACGCCGTCTGATCGCTCACCCGGGCGGCCTGCTGCATGTTGTGCGTGACGATGACGATGGTGAAATCCCGCTTCAGTTCGGCGATCAGATCCTCGATGGCCAGCGTCGAGATCGGATCCAGGGCCGAGCACGGCTCGTCCATCAGCAGCACGTCGGGTTGCACGGCGATGGCGCGGGCTATGCAGAGTCGCTGCTGCTGACCACCGGAAAGCCCGCCACCCGGCGACCCGAGGCGATCCTTGACCTCATTCCACAGGTTCGCACCGCGCAGGGAACGCTCGGCAGTCTCGTCCAGCAGTGCGCGGTTGCGCACGCCCTGCAGCTTCAGCCCGGCCACCACATTGTCGCGAATCGACATGGTGGGGAAGGGATTCGGCCGCTGGAACACCATGCCGATGGTCTTGCGGACACCGGTCGGATCCACCCCGGGCGCGTAGATGTCGAAGCCGTCGAGCAGGACCGAACCCTCCACGCGCGCACCGGGAATCACTTCGTGCATGCGGTTGAGCACTCTTAGCACGGTGGACTTGCCGCAGCCGGAGGGACCGATGAATGCCGTCACACTGCGCGGCGGGATCGCCATGGTGACGTCGGCGACAGCCTTGAAGGAGCCGTAGTAGATGTTGACGTCTTTGAGGTCGAGCCTTTTCGCCATTGGTATTCCTAAATCTTTTTGGGCGAGAAGAACTTCGCGAGCAGCCGGGCTCCGATGTTCAACGCGGTGATGAGCAGGATCAGCGTGAGTGCTGCGGCCCAGAGCCGGTCGGTGGGAACCGGATTGGCTCCCGCACCCGCCGAGGTCTGGTCGTACATCATTCCGGGCAGTGAACCCATGAATCCGGAGAACATGTCGAAGTTCATCGCGTGTGAGTAGCCCACCAGGATGAGCAGCGGTGCGGTCTCGCCCATGACGCGGGCCAGCGCCAGCAGGATGCCGGTCACGATGCCGGACAGCGCCGTCGGGATGACGACCCGGACGATCGTCTTCCACTTCGGCACTCCCAGTGCGTAACTGGCTTCCCGCAGATCCATCGGAACGATGCGCAGCATCTCCTCGGTCGAACGCACGATCACCGGAATCATCAGCAGGACCAACGCCAGCGCGACCGCGAATCCGGAGCGCTGGAATCCCAGCGTCGCCACCCACAGCGCGTAGACGAACAACGCCGCCACGATCGAGGGAACGCCGGTGAGAATGTCCACCATGAAGGTCGTGAGCTTGCCCAGCCGGTTGCCGCCGCCGTACTCGACGAGGTAGATGCCGACCAACACTCCGATCGGAATGGAAATCGCCGCGCACACCGCACCCTGCAGCAGGGTTCCGACGAGTGCGTGATACACCCCGCCGCCAGGGGCGAACGCCGTCGTGCCGGCCTGGGAATTGGTCCACCAGGTCGAACTGAGCAATAGGTGGTAACCCTTTGTCACCACCGAGACGAGCACCCAGACCAGCGGCACGATCGCCACGACGACCGAGAGGGTCACCAGAATCGAGGCGAGGTTGTTGGTCAGCTTGCGCCGCAGGCTGATCTGACTGAATACCGAGGGCTTGGCAGATGCGTCGACTGTCGTGGTCATGCCGACCTCCTCGCCACCGCGGCGCGTGCGGCGGAATTCACCACGAACGTGAGAATGAACAACACCAACCCGGCGGCGATGTACGCGCCGGCCTTGTACTGGTCGTTGAACTCGGCTGCGGCGGCGGCGATCTTGCTGGCGAAGGTGTAGCCGCCGTCGAACAGCGACCAGCCGAAGGCCTTCTGGGTGCCGCGCAGGATGATCAGCAGCGCGACCGTTTCACCCAGCGCGCGGCCCAGTCCCAGCATGGCGCCGCTGATGTATCCGGAGAGACCGAACGGCAGGACAGTGGTTTTCACGACTTCCCACCGCGTGGCGCCCAGCGCCAGCGCCGCCTCGATCTGACCCTTCGGCGTCTGCGCGAACACCTCTCGGGACACCGCGGTGATGATCGGCAGGATCATCACGGCCAGCACGATCCCGGCCGTGAAGATGGTCCCGCCGCCGGCGACCGAGGCGTTCCCCGTCGAGAACAGGAAGAACCAGCCGAGGTGTCCGTTCAACCACATCGCCAGCGGCTTGATCACCGGCGCCAGAACGTACAGACCCCATACTCCGTAGATGATCGAGGGCACCGCGGCCAGGAGGTCCACCACGTAGCCCAGCGGTCCGCCGACCCGGCGCGGGGCGTACTGCGTCAGGAATATCGCGATCCCCAGCGCCACCGGCATGGCCAGGACCAGAGCGAACAACGATACGAAGACCGTCACCTGCAACAGGTCGAGGATCCCGAACTTCATGTGCGACGTGTCGGTGGTGACCCAGTTCCCGCTGTAGGTCAGGAAATTCGCGTCGTTGCGAGCCAGTGCGGGCACCGCCCGCCACACCAGGAAGAGGGCGATTGCGCCGATGAGCGCGATCACCAGGACACCGGAACCTTCGGCCAGCGCCCGGAACACCCGGTCTCCGATCCGCTTCCGCCCGCGCCCGGACGGATCGGTCGGGATAGCCGGGGAGCGCGGAATCGGCTCCGCCAACGTCTCGGCCGATCCCGCCGTCAGCGGATCAGGCAGCTCCTCGGTCACGTGAGTCCCATCGCTGATGTTGCGTTCTATCGTCACCGCGATCAGCCCCCGTCGCCAGCGCTGCTACTGAATTGCGGTGACAGCGGTCAACAGTCGCTGCTTGAACGCGTCCGGCAGCGGGATGTAACCCGCCGCGGACAATCCGGCCTGGCCGTCATTGGCCGCCACCGTCATGAACGACTTCACCGCAGCCGCAGTGTCGGCCGGGTAGCCCTTGGAGCAGACGACCTCGTAGGTGGCCAGCACCAGCGGGTAGGCACCCGGTGCCGTGGTTCCGTAGATCGAGTTCAAGTCGAGCACCAGATCATTGCCGTCGCCGGCGACCTTCGCACCCTCGATGGCCTTGCCGGCCGAGGCGTCGGTGAGCTCGACGGCGCCGGCGCCGGTGTCGATCTGCGCCATCGGCAGCCCGGCCTGGGTGACGAAGCCCTTCTCGACGTAGCCGATGGCGCCCGGGGTGGCCTGCACGGCCTGGACCACACCGGCCGACTTCTGGGCGCCCTCGCCCGCGCCACCCTGGAACTCTTTGCCGGCGCCCTTGGTCCAGGCGTCCTTGGCGGCGGTCCCGAGGTACTTCTGGAAGTTGTCGGTGGTGCCGGAGGAGTCCGAGCGGTAGATCGGGACGATCTTGGTGGCCGGAAGCTTGGCGCCGGAGTTCAGCGCGGCGATCGCCGGGTCGTCCCAGGTGCTGACGGCGCCGGTGAAGATCTTGGCCAGCACATCGGCGTTGAGGACGAGTTTGTCCACACCGGGCAGGTTGTAGGCCATCGCGACCGGCCCGAAGACCAGCGGCAGGTTCCATGCCGGGTTGCCGCCGCAACGCTTGGCGGCCTGCTCCGGCTGATCCTTCGACAGCGCCGAGTCGGTGCCGGCGAAGTCGACCTGGCCGGCGATGAACTGGTTGACGCCGGCACCGGAGCCGGTCGGGTTGTAGGCGAGGTTCTTGCCCGGGCACTTCTGCCCCCACACCTGGTTGAACACCCCGATGGCGTTCTGCTGGGCGGTGGAACCCTCGCCGCTGAGGGTGTTCTTGCCGCCGCAGTCCGCAGAAGCCGACGACGAACCACTCGCCGATCCGGCGACCGAGGTCGTCGTCGCGGAGTTGTTGTCGCTGCCGCAGGCAGTCAAACCGGCGACGGCGACCACCGAGGCGGCCACGGCGAGCGATTTACCGATGTTGGTGAAGTGCACGTTGGTCTCTTTCTGCGAACTGGCCACTGCCGCGCAACGTATTCCGACGGGGTGGCCGATTTGCAGATGCTCGGTGAACGGACAGTGAACAGGCTATCCGCGCAGGTCAGGACGCCGCGAATGCGGTGTCGACGGAAGCCCGGACGAACCCGAGAGTCTCGTAGGTCTTGATCGCGGCGGCATTGTCGGATTCCACGTAGAGGATGACCGTCGCGTCGTGCCGATCGTCCAATCGCCGGGCCAGATGGTGCAGCCCGAGCAGGGTCAGCACCCTGCCGAGCCCGCGACCTTGGGCAGCCGGGTCCACGCCGAGGACATAGACCTCGCCTGCGCCCCCGGCGTGCACCTTGGTCCAGTGGAACCCGAGCATGTCACCGCTGGCGGCGTCGAAGGCCAGGAACAGTCCGTCCGGGTCGAACCACGGTTCGACAGTCCGCGCCGCAACATCGGCCTCCGACCAGCCGCCCTGTTCCGGATGCCACGAGAACGCCGCGTTGTTGACCCTCAGCAACGCGGCATCATCGCCCGAGCCACTGTAGGTTCGGATCGAAACATTCTGTGGTACTGCAAATTCCGGAATATCCCGCAGTGGCCGCTGCATCAGGATGAGCTCACGGACCGGTCGCATGCGGGCGGCATGCGCCAGCGCGCGGGCGGCCGGCAGCGTGCCGTGCGCCCACAATCGCACCTGGGGCCCGCGCCGCCCGACAGCCGCGCGCACCAGAGTCGCACCGACACCGTGCCGGCGGGCGTCCGGGCGCACCACCAGTTCCGCGATCGCCGAGCCGGGCGCCAGATGCAGGTAGCCGACCACAGAGCCGTCCGGGTCGATGGCCAGCAGATGCTCGGCCTCGGGTGAATCCAGTTGGCGCAGAACCTGTTCGCCGACCGGCGCGACGCCGTCGGCGGCGGTCGCGTCATCGACGAGGCGGCGCACGACGTCCTGTTCGGCCGGCGACAACCCGGTTCGCCAGTGTGTTTCGGTCACTGCCCGCGCAACATCGGGGCCGGCACATCGACTCCCTCATATCGGTCGGCGTCGGAGTCGGTGCCTTCGACGTCGTCGTCAGGGCTGGACGACCGGCCGCGCGCCGGGCGGACGGCCTTGTATCCGACGTTGCGGACGGTGCCGATCAACGCCTCGTACTCCGGCCCCAACTTGGCGCGCAGGCGGCGGACATGGACGTCGACGGTGCGGGTGCCGCCGAAAAAGTCGTAGCCCCAAACCTCTTGCAGCAGTTGAGCTCTGGTGAACACCCGACCGGCATGCTGAGCCAGGTACTTGAGCAGCTCGAACTCCTTGTAGGTCAGGTCCAGCGGGCGGCCGCGCAGCCGCGCGGTGTAGGTGCCCTCGTCGATGACGAGTTCGCCCAGACTGACCTTGCCGACGCTCTCCTGGTTGGCCAGGCCACCGCGGCGGCCGACGAGCAGGCGCAACCGCGCGTCGATCTCCGCCGGCCCGGTGCCGGGCAGCAGGATTTCGTCGATCCCCCACTCGATACTGACGGCCACCAGGCCGCCCTCGTTGACCACCGCCACCACCGGCACCGGCGCACCCGTCGTTCCGAGTAGACGGCACAGGCCCCGCGCAGCGGCTAAGTCGGTGCGCGCATCGACGAGAGCGACGTCGGCAGACCCGGCTTCCAACAGCGATGCCACCTCGGTGGGCGCCGAGCGCACGGTATGTGCGAGCAGCGCCAGTGAAGGCAGCACCGACTCCGGATTGGGGTCGGCGGTCAATAGCAGCAGGTCCACGAACTCTCCTGGTTTGCTGCCACTCTAACCGGCGACCTGCTGTTTCCACGATCCGGGCGGGCTGCGGCGGCGGTAGGCCAGAATGTGCGGATGCGAAAAGTGGCCGCCGTGACCGGGATAGCCGTGCTCGTCGGCGCCCTCGGCGCCGCCGCGGTCGACACCGGGGCGGCCATCTACGCCGAGTACCACCTGTCCCGGCATGTCCGCAGCGCAGCGGGGCTTGGGTTCGACCCATGGGTGGCCATCCTGGGATTCCCGTTCATCCCGCAGGCGCTGCGTCACGAGTACGGCGAGTTGGAAATCAAGGCCGGCGGGGTCGAACACCCCGTGGTGGGCAACGTCACACTGGAATCGACGATGCATCAGATCGGGCTGCCACAGGCTTCCTGGCTGATGCGGCCGGACGCGGATCTGCCGGTGGGCATGCTGGAGAGCCGGATCATCATCGACTCGCGCCACCTCGGCGGGTTCATCGGTATGAAAGATCTGGCGGTGCAGGCGCCACAGGAGGACACCGACGACCCGACCGGCGGCACGACCGAATCGGGGATCTCGGGCAACACCGGCCTGATCTTGACCGGCACGCCGACCAAAGCAGGGTTTGACAAGCTTGTCAGCGTGACCGTCGACCTGTCTTTGACCGGCCCGGAGCAGACCGCCCTGGTGTTCACTCCGACCGGTATCGCCACCGGACCCAACACCGCCGACCAGATCGTCCCGGACGACAAGAAGGATGCCGTGCTCAAAGCCTTCGCCACCACCTTGCCGGGCCAGAAGCTGCCCTTCGGTCTTCGGCCCACCGCCGAGGGAGCCCGCGGTTCGGATGTCATCATCGAGGGCATCGCGGAGAACGTGACGGTGCGGCTCACAGGATTTCGCCGATGAGCGCGGTCCTGACCGCCAGCGTGGCCATTGCGGCGTCACTGGCAGCGGCGAGCGTGTGGGGGGGTCTGCACAACCGGCGCGCAGGCGTCCTTCGTCACACCCACGATCCGCAACAGCCGGCCGCCGCCGACATTTCCGGACTGGAGTTGTCGAGCACCGGTCCCACCGTCGTCCACTTCACAGCGACCTGGTGCGGACCGTGTGCCGCGGTGCGGCGAGTCATCGGCGGAGTCCTCGCGGATCTTTCTGGGGTCAAACACCTTGAGGTGGATATGGACGCGAATCCGGCGGCCGCGCGCCAGTTGTCGGTGCTCTCGCTGCCGACGACCTTCATTTTCGACGCCGAGGGACGCCAGCGTTACCGGTCGGCCGGCGTCCCCAAGGCGGCCGACCTCAGGGCGGCCCTGGACCTCTTGTTGACCTGACCCGGGGGTTTGCGGTTACGATGGCCATGTGCAAGCCCGCCTTGAGCAAACGCTCACCAAACGCCGCGCAGTCGATCTGTGCCGGACCGCGGGTTGTTGTTGTTGTTGTCGTTGCTGCTGAGTAAGCGACAGCCTTTTCGCGCGTAGCGCTTCTCTCGGCAGTGCTCCCCGGCCTGTCCCTTCCCGCCATGCCCAGCAACAGGAGTTTTCGACGATGTCGACCAGTTTCGAAACCCACACCGCCCCCACTGATCAGGTCGATGTGCGCGGTCCCCGCTTCGCCGCCTGGATCACCACCGCCGCGCTGCTCACCGTGCTGGTGCTATCGGCGATCAGCGTCACCGCAGCGGCGGTGCTGCTCGGTGTGCAGGCAGCCGTCTTCGCCATCGGCGCGCTACGCGGGCCACGCAAGCATCCGTACGGTCGGGTGTTCGCGACATTCGTCGCGCCGCGCCTGGGTCCGGTCAGCGAGCGGGAGCCGTTGGAGCCCTTGCGATTTGCCCAGTTGGTCGGTCTGCTCTTCGCTGCCGTCGGGGTGATCGGGTTCGCGTCCGGAGCGCCCCTGGTCGGGGTCACTGCGACCGGATTCGCGTTGGCCGCCGCATTCCTGAACGCGGCCTTCGGGATCTGCCTCGGCTGCCAGATCTACCCGCTCGTGGCGCAGTTGCGTCGTGCCTCGCAAACTGCCTGAAAACAGCTGGAACCGAAAGGATTTTTCTGACATGACCGTTACATCCACCAAGCAGCCCGGGGCAGCCGTCGTCGTCGATCTCGAACGCGAGACGGTCATTACCGGACGGGTGGTCGACGACGCCGGCCAGTCGGTCGGCGGGGCCTCGGTGCGACTGCTCGACGACGACCAGGAGTTCGCCGCGGAGTTGATCGCCTCGGCGACCGGCGATTTCCGGTTCTTCGCCGCCCCCGGCACCTGGACCGTCCGGGCACTTTCGCCGGCCGGACGCGGCGACGTCACGGTGGCGCCGTCGGGAGCCGGCGTCCACGAGGTCGACGTCAAGGTCGCCTGAACGCGGACGCGACCCGCACACGGCCTGATCGCCCCGGCCCGCCCTGGCGATAGACTCCTGCTGTGGTCCTGTTCTTCGAAATCCTGTTGGTCCTGGCAACAGTGTTGATCACGTGGTTCGCGCTCTACGCGGTCTACCGGCTGATCACCGACGACTCGTGAGCGACGAAGACGTGCCGGGCAGCGGAGATCACGATTCGTCCGCTACCCCAGACAGTGCTGCGCCGGGCAGCGGTGACCGGGCGGTCGCCGCGGCCGCTCAGCGCGCCAAGGAGACGGCGGTCCGCAACATCCCCGGCTTCGAGGACATTCCGGTGGCCGACACCGCGAACCTGCGCCACGGCGCGGACCTCCACGACGCGCTGCTGGCGCTGCTGCCCCTCGTAGGAGTGTGGCGCGGCGAAGGCACGGGCCACAGTCCGCACGGCGATTACCGATTCGGCCAGCAGATCGTCGTGTCGCACGACGGCGGGGACTACCTCAACTGGGAGGCCCGTTCCTGGCGGCTCGACGACGCCGGTGAGTACCACAGCCCGGGATTGCGGGAGACCGGCTTCTGGCGGTTCGTGCACGATCCGGGGGATCCCGACGAATCGCAGGCCATCGAGTTGCTGCTGGCCCATTCGTCCGGGTACGTCGAATTGTTCTACGGCCGTCCCAGAAACCAGTTGTCGTGGGAACTTGCGACGGACGCACTGGCGCGCAGCAAGTCGGGCATTCTCGTGGGCGGCGCCACCCGGCTCTACGGAATCGTCGACGGCGGGGCCCTCGCCTACGTCGAAGAACGGGTGGATGCCGACGGCGGCCTGGTGCCTCACCTTTCCGCTCGGTTGTCGAGGCACGTCGGATGAGGGCGGTCCGCACGGCGGCTGCCATCGGCACCGCACTGCTCATCGCCGGCTGCTCGGCCAAGCAGGAGCCGGCCCAACCCGCCACTGACGCTGACGCCCACCCGGCGCACGGCTCGCTGGCGGACTGCCTCAAAGCCAACGGCGTGACCGAAACCGGCGGCAACCCCGTAGTTCTCGGGCCGCCGGCCGGTGTCGACCCGGCGACCTGGGACAAGGCAATGAAGGCCTGCGCGACACTAGCCCCCGGGCCGGCGCCCGGCCCGGCTTCGCCCTGACTTACCCGCCACCCTGACCTACCCTGGGCTGCATGCCCCGGATGTCGAGCGTCGACGCCGCGTTCTGGTTCGGCGAGACGTCGTTCTGGCATATGCACATCGGCGCACTGGCGATCTGCGACCCGACCGGCGTCGACGACTTTTCCTTCGAGCGTGTCAAGGAATTGGTCGCCGAACGGTTGGGCGAACTGCCGCAGCTGCGCTACCGGGTTGCCGAGGCGCCGTTCGGTCTGGACCGGCCCTGGTTCGTCGACGAGCAGCCCGACCTGGACTACCACCTGCGTCACGTGGCCCTGCCGGCACCGGGCGACAGAGCCGAGCTCGACATCCTGGTGGGCCGGCTGTGGTCCTACCAACTGGACCGGGCAAAGCCGCTCTGGGAGATGTGGTTCATCGAAGGCCTGCAGGGCGGCCGCGTCGCTCTGCTGACGAAGATCCACCACTGCCTCGTCGACGGAGTATCCGGCGCCGGGCTCAGCGAGATCCTGTTCGACGACACGCCGAAGCCCCGGCCGCCGCGCCCATCACCGGCACGCCGCATCGGTCCGTCATTGCCCAGCCGAGAGTTGCGGTTGCTAGCGGCCGCTGTGAACGTCGGCATCATGACGCCGTACCGAGTGGTCCGGCTGATCGATCAAACGGTTCGCCAACAGTTGGCGGCCCGCAAGATACTGGAGAAGCCGCCCGGCTATTTCGAGGCGCCCGCGACCCGTTTCAACGGCCCGATCTCGCGTCAGCGCCGAATCACCTCCGCCCGGATTCCGCTCGGGCGCGTCAAGGCAGTCAAGAACGCCTACGACGTCAAGGTGAACGACGTGGTGTTGGCCCTGGTGACGGGTGCTCTGCGGTCCTATCTCGGCCGAAGCGGGGAACTGCCGGACCGTCCGCTGGTGGCTCAGGTTCCGGTGTCGACCCGAACCGAGGGGACAACGGTCGGCAATGCGATCAATTCGATGACCGTGAGCCTGCCGACCGACGTCGCCGATCCCGCCGAACGGATCAAGGCGGTGTACCGCTCGTCGCAGGCCGCTAAACACATGGCCGAGGCTATGACGGCCCACCAGATCATGGGGCTCACCGAGACGACGCCACCGGGCCTGTTCCGGCTCGCGACTCGGGCCTACACCGCCAGCCGGCTCGGAGAGAACGTTCCGCCGATCAACCTGGTGATCTCGAATGTCCCAGGCCCGTCGCTTCCGCTGTACGCCGCCGGCGCGGTGCTGGAGCAGTTCACCCCGATCGGTCCCCTGCTGATGGATGTCGCGCTGAACGTCACCTGCTTCAGCTACCGGGATTGGCTGGACTTCGGTTTCGTGACGACGCCGGACATCGCCGACGACATCGCCGAACTTGCTGCGGCGATCGAACCTGCACTGGCCGATCTGGAACGCGCCGCCGGGCTTGGCGAGCCCGGCCCACAGGCCGAAAAGTCCTAGCAGCCGTCAGGCCGAAAAGGTCATAGCCGGCCTTGGACATGGAACGGCCCCCGAGCTGAGGATCCTGGTTGGACGGACCGGGAGCTCGGGGGCCGGGTAGCTGCCTGGAATTCGCCAACGCACGCACGCGCAGGGTGAATCCAGCACCTGAATCGCATTCGCCGCTTCACTTGACGTTCAGCGGCGGCGTGCTGCTAGCGGGCAGCCACCTCACATGTCCAAAAAGTACTCAAAATTACGGACCACCTCCTTCCTTGTGTACCGGTGACCGTACTCGCGTAGGGCCCGGTGTGCCAAGGGATTTTCGCGTTCAGCGATCGTTGGCGTCGGCTGCGGTCAGCGATCGCTGAGGATGGCGGCCTCGACCAGTGCGGCCACCTTGTCGCGCAGCGGCGCAGGTGGCAGCGCTTGCCCGTCCAACGTGTGAACCCGGGCGCCGAGGGTGATGCTGGACACCAGCCAAATGCCCTGTGCACCAAGAAGATCGGCTGGCCGCAGCGCCTGGTAGTCACAGTCGTAGCCGGCGTCGCGGGCGACTTCGAAGAGTGCCTGCTGGGTCGTACCGCGCAGGATGGGGTACCACGGCGGCGGGGTCAGCAAGCAGGGCCGTCCGCCGTCACCTGCCGTGACGATCACGACGGTGGAACGCGGCCCCTCCAGGATGTATCCGTCGGAGCTGACGAAGATGACGTCGTCGGCGCCACGGCGGGCCGCATGCCGCAGGGCGGCCATGTTCACCGCGTAGGACAGCGTCTTGGCGCCGGCCAGCAGCCACGGCATGGTCTCGGCGCCGGTGGCGGCCAGACCACGGTCGAGCATGACCGCCGAAACACCCTCTCGCCGTGCCGACTCCACTCGCGGGGCCAGCGCGGTGACGGTGAGGTAGGCGGTGGGACGGTCCGAACCACTCTCCCGGCCGCGGCTGTACACCAGCCGCAGCGCCCCCTCGTCGGCGCTCTGCGCAGCCCATTGCGCCTCAGCCGCAGCGATGGCGGCCCGCCACTGGGGCAACTCCGGTGCGGGCAAGTCCATCAATGCCGCGGAGGCGACCAGTCGCCGCAGATGCGGCTCGACCAGGCAGGCGCGGCCGTCACGAAGCAGCAGCGTCTCGAAGACGCCGTCGCCGCGCACCGCGGCCAGGTCGTCGGCGCAGAGCAGCGGTTGCCCGCAATCGTGCACGGCGCCGTCGAGCGTGACGACGACGTGGACCTGGCCGGACATGAACGAAGAGCCTAGCCATCCTCGTAGAGTTGAGCTGTGTCAGCAGTGCTCGCCCCCGAGACCTCACCCGATGCCGGTGCCGTGTGGCACTACGGCGACCCGCTGGGCGAGCAGCGCGCCGCCGCGACCGGCACGGTGGTGGTGGACCGATCCCATCGGGCGGTGATCACTCTGACCGGCGCCGACCGGCGCTCGTGGCTGCACTCGATCAGCACTCAGCACGTCTCGGAGCTACCCGACGGCGCCTGCACCCAGAACCTCAGCCTGGACGGTCAGGGTCGTGTCGAAGACCACTGGCAGCAGACCGAGCTGGACGGGGTCACCTATCTGGACACCGAGGCGTGGCGCGGTGAACCGCTGTTGGGATACCTGCAGAAGATGGTGTTCTGGTCCGACGTGCGGCCCGCGCTAGGCGACTACGCCGTGCTGTCGGTGCTGGGACCGCGGCTGACCGACGACACCGTGGCCCACGTGCTGGGTGTCCCCGCCCTGCCAGCGGAGTCGACGGCCGTGGCGCTGCCCGGCGGGGGCTTCGTGCGCCGGATGCCCGGTGATGGCGTCGAACTCGACCTGCTGGTGCCGCGCGATCGGAAAGAGCACTGGCTGCAACGTCTCGCCGGGGCCGGCGTGCGGCCCGTCGGCGTGTGGGCCTACGAGGCCCGGCGGGTTGCAGCGCTGCAGCCACGTCTGGGGGTGGACACCGACGAGCGGACCATCCCGCACGAGGTCGGTTGGATCGGCCCGCCCGGTGCCGGCGCGGTCCATCTGGACAAGGGCTGCTATCGCGGCCAGGAGACCGTGGCGCGGGTGCACAACCTGGGCCGTCCGCCCCGCATGCTGGTGCTGCTACACCTGGACGGCTCCGAGGAGCGGCCCGCCACCGGCGACCCAGTGCTCGCCGCGGGGCGCCCGGTCGGCCGCCTGGGCACCGTCGTCGACCACGTCGACCTCGGACCGATCGCGCTCGCCCTGGTGAAGCGAGGACTGCCCGCAGACACCCAGCTCACCACCGGCGGCGTCCACCCGGTCTCGGCGGCGCTGGACGCCGACTCGCTGCCCCCGGCCGATGTCACGGGCGCGGGGCGTCAGGCGGTCGACCGGCTGCGGGGCGGGACCTAGCCGCACTGAGCTGTGCGGGAACGCCCACTTCCCGCGCCGTTCCCGTGAGCGACGGGCCTCCCCCCACATTTGTGGCGCGGCACGGTAGGGTGTTGGTCAGGATAAATACGACATTGATCCGGAGCCGTCTAATTCTCAGGCCGCTCCGTTTATGCGCGAGGGGGTTCCCCTATGGGCCGCGGCCGGGCTAAGGCAAAGCAGACCAAGGTTGCCCGAGATCTGAAATACAGCTCTCCGCAAACCGATTTCAGCCGTCTCCAACAGGAGTTGGCTGGATCTGGGAACGCCGACTCCACTCAGGAGTACTTGGACGACGAGGACGACTGGCGTCCCTGATAGTGGCCGGTTCGTTCTAGAACCGCGGGTGCTGTCCCACTAGTTTGGCGCGGGAGCCGACGCTGCCCTTCGGGGAAGCTTTGGTGACGTTGCCCAGCACCCAGCTGTCCAGATGCCGGGCGGTCAAGATTGCCAGGGCACGATCAGTGTCCTCGGGCGCGACGACGGCCACCATCCCGACGCCCATGTTGAACGTCTTCTCCATCTCCGCGCGTTCAACGCGGCCGCGCTGCGCGATCAGGCCGAACACCGGCGCCGGCGTCCAGCTTCCCCGGTCGATCTCGGCCACCAGTCCAGGCGGGATGACGCGCTCCAGATTGCCTGCCAGCCCGCCTCCGGTGACGTGGCAGAACGTTCGGACCCGGGTCTCGGCGGCCAGCGCCAGGCAGTCCTTCGCGTAGATCCGGGTGGGTTCGAGCAGTTCCTCACCCAGCGTGCGGCCGAACTCCTCGACGTGGCCGTAGAGGCTCATCCGGTCGATCTCCAGCAGCACTTTGCGGGCCAGCGAGTAACCGTTGGAGTGCAGGCCGGACGACCCCATCGCGATGATGACGTCACCTGGGCGCACCCGCTCGGGGCCGAGCAAATCGTCGGCTTCGACGATCCCCACCCCGGTGCCGGAGATGTCGTAATGGTCGGGCTCCATCAGGCCCGGATGCTCGGCCGTCTCACCGCCGAGCAGCGCGCACCCGGCGATGACGCAACCCTCGGCGATGCCGGACACGATCGCGCTGACCCGCTCGGGCACGGTGCGGCCTACCGCGATGTAGTCCTGCAGGAAGAGAGGCTCGGCCCCGCACACCACGAGGTCGTCGACCACCATGGCGACCAGGTCCAGACCGACGGTGTGGTGAATGTCCATTGCCTGCGCGACGGCGAGCTTGGTGCCGACACCGTCGGTCGAGGAAGCGATCAACGGTTCCCGGTAGCCGCTGCGCAAGGCGAACAGTCCGGCGAAGCCGCCCAGGCCGCCGCGCACCTCCGCGCGGGTGGCCCGCTTGGCCAGCGGCTTGAGCAGTTCGACGGCGCGGTCACCGGCCTCGATATCGACTCCCGCCGACGCGTAGGAAACGCGGGCGCTTTCGTCCCGCTCATTGCGCGGCAGTTCCACAGACATCGTGTTCAAGGTTACCGGGCGGGGGTGGACCCAACGTCACCGCTCACCGATTCTCAGTCTCCGCACGGTCAACGATCTCGCGCGCCAGGGCGAAGGCGGACGTCGCGGCGGGGGAGGGCGCGTTGCGCACATGGGTGACGTTGTTGTGTTGGGAGAACACGAAGTCGTCGACGAGGACCCCGCCGCGCCCGACGGCCTGGGCCCGGACGCCGGCGTGCGCAGTGCCTTCCAGATCGTCGAGCGACAGGCCGGGGAGATAGCGAGCGGCTGCGGCGACGAACGCGCGACGACTGGCGGCCATCCGCATTTCGTCGATCCCGACCCGCCAGTACTTGCGCGCCACCCGCCAGGTCCCGGGCCAGCTGAGCGACTCCCAGGCGTCGCGGCCACTGACCCGGCGCAGGTCATAGGCGTCGCGGGCGGCCACCATCATGGCGGTCGGACCGAGGGTGATTTCGCCGTTGATGTGGCTGGTGATGTGGACGCCGAGGAAGGGCAGGTCCGGGTTTGGGACCGGGTAGATCATGCCGTTGATCCGCGGTGTGGGAGTGGGTTTGAGGACCAGGTAGGCGCCGCGGAACGGGACGATCTGCGGGTCGCGCGGGGCGCCGGCCCGTCGGGCCAGTCGGTCCGCCCACAAGCCGGCACAGACGATCACCGTCCGCGCGGTCACGGGGCCGCTGCCGGTGTGGACGACGGCGGTATCGCTGCCGGTGTCGATGGACTCAACCCCGATACCGAGGCGCACATCCACTCCGCGGGCGGCGAGTTCGCCCGCGATCACCCGGGCCACCAGCCCGTAGTCGACGATACCGGTGTTCGGTGCGTGAAGGGCTTGGCGCCCAACGGCATTCGGCTCTATCTCGGTGATCTCACCGGCATCGATCCGGCGCAGACCGGGAACGGCGTTGGCGACGCCGCGCGCTTCCAGATCGTCGAGCCGGGGCAGTTCACCGGCGTCGGTGGCGACGATGAGCTTGCCGCAGCGCCGATAGGGAATCCCGTGGTGGTCGCAGTAGTCGTACATCCTCCGCGCGCCTTCGACACACAGCCGGGCCTTCAGCGATCCCGGCTGGTAGTAGATGCCGCCGTGGATCACCCCGGAGTTGTGACCGGTCTGGTGGGCGGCAGGTGCGGTCTCACGCTCCAGCACCGCGACGGAGTCGTCGGGACGCCGGGTGATCCACTCCCTGGCCACGGCCAGGCCGACGATTCCGGCCCCGACCACGACGAGGTCGTGTTGCGCTTGCATGCTCAGCCGACGTAGCGGGTCAGCCACTCGTTGAGCGCGACCCCGGCGCGCAACGTGCTCACCACCCGTTCCTTGGCCTTGGCAGTGCCCAGCCATGCCCCGACCGGCCAGTCCTTCATCATGGCAATTCCCTTGTGGCGCAACAGATCGATGCGCGGGTGATCCTTGGGGGATCCCTTCGGCGCGGTTTTGAGCACCTCGTGGGCCATGGTCTGATACCCCGCCGAGTGAAGGCTGTCGACGATCTCGGCGAGCTGGGTCCCGGACTTCTCCCGGTCCACCGCGGTGCGGTACCGCTGCAGCGCCGCGGAGTCGGGCATGTACAGCCCGCCTCCGACGGACAGTCCGTCCGCCGAGAACGAGATGTAGGCCTGGCCGGCGCCCTGCCCCAGAGTGGCCGCGCAGTTGGTCTTGTAGGGCTCTTTATTCGCACTGAACCGGACGTCGCGGTAGGGGCGGAACAGTTTGCCGGGCCCGAATTCGTCGGCGAGTTCGGCGAGCAGCTGCTCCATCGGCGCGCGCACGCACCGCTCGTAGACGGTCTTATGGTCCTGCCAGTACGGCTTGGAGTTGTCGGCCTGCAAGCCCTCATAGAACTCAACCGCCTCGACGGGCCATCCGCGAAATGCCACGGGGGACATTCTGCTGTATCCCGAGTCGCTCCGCTCCTGCCCGCCGGGACCGGGCCGACCTCTCAGCGCGCGTCGTGGGTGATGCGGCCGTCCATCATCGTCAGCACAACCGGGACGGCATGGATCTCATGCGGGTTCACCCGGAACAGGTCGGCACCCAGCACGGTCAGGTCGGCAGCCTTCCCGGCGGTGAGGCTGCCGGTGCGGTGCTCCAACCGCAATTGGTAGGCCCCGTTGACGGTGTACCCGCGCAGCGCGTCGTGCAGGCCGATCCGCTGGCGCTCCCCCAGTGGCAGGTCTTCGGGATGCCCCGGACGCTTGCGGGTGACCAGCGCCTCGATCTGGATCAGCGGCGGGATCTCTGGGATGTCGACGCCGGGGATGTCGCTGCCGTAGGTCACGACAGCACCGGAGCGCACCAGGTCGCCGTACGGGAACAACCGCTCCTCGACACGGTCGGCACCCAGCAGCGCGGTGTAGATATCCCGGTACTGCCCGTTGTAGTCGGTGCCCCACAGCGGTGTGCAGTTGGCGATCAGGCCCAATTGCGCGTAGCGGCCGATGTCGGTGGGGTCAACCATCGAGTTGTGCGCCAGCACGTGACGGCGGGACTCCGCGCCGCGTCGTCGCAGGACTCGTTCGTAGGCGTCGAGAACGACGCGCGCGGATCCGTCGGCATCGATGTGGATGTGCATGTCGAAGCCGGCCGCCTGGATGGCCTCGATCTGGGCCTCGATGCTCTCGGGCGGAAAAGTCATGGTGCCCAGGTCGTCTGGGGCATGCCCGCGACACGGCGAGAGTAGTAGCGCGCCGCCGCTCATGAAGGTGCCGTCCGCCCAGAGTTTGCACGTTCCGATCGACACATGCTCAGAACGCAGTTCGCGGTTCCACCGCGTCAGAGCATCGGCGATCGCGTGCGGGTCATCGGCGGGAGTTCTGGTCCAGTAGGAACCGGCTACGCGTACCGGCAGCGTGCCGGCCTTATCTTGGGCGATCAGGTCCTCGAACACCCAGCGCGAGTCCTCGCTGACAGCCCCGACGATGGTGCCCGCCTCGAAGTAGGCCGTCATGCCCCACGATGGGGCTGGATACAGCGTAAGTTCCTGCGCCGCATGCACATTGGTGACCGAAAACAGATTTTGGCCGATCAGGATCGGGATGGTGGCTGCGGCTTCGACACCGTGTCCGGTCGGTGTGCCGTCGGGATCGCGCACCCAGTACTGGGCACCCGGGTCAGGATCGGGGGTGTTCGCACCGATTCCGGCGTCGCGCATTGCCGCGGTGTTGAACCAGGAATCATGAGCGTCGGCGGAGAGCAGGTACATCGGCCGTGCTCCGGTGATCTCGTCGAGCCACTCCCGGCGCGGCGATCGCTCCTCGAACGAGTCGGGCATCCAGCCGTGGCCGCGCAACGGCGCCTCACGCGGCTGGGTGGCGACCCACTCCCGAACCGCAGCGTGCACGGCATCCCGGCCCACCACCCCGGACAGATTGACCCCTAGCTTGGATAGCGCCATCGACGCCAGATGATTGTGCGCATCGATGAGGCCGGGCAGACACATTCCGCCGTTGAGGTCCACGAATTCGGTTGCCGCATCGATGAAGTCGTTTGCGGACTCGCGGGTGCCAACGTGCACCAGGTCCGCACCACGGACCACCACGGCCTGCGCCCACGGTTGCGCGGGGTCACCCGTCCAGATGGGTCCGTTGGTGAGCAGGTAGGAATCCGCCATGCCGGGCACGGTAACCGGGCCGGTCACGCGCCGCCAAGGGATCGGCTGCGAAACGCCCGGGCCCGGTCTTCCTGACGGCGCGGTGACGTCGACGCGCCATTCCCGGTGGAAAACGGGCGCGACGAGGTTCAATGATGACGAACGAATGGGAGGAGCGCATGTCCGCAGAACAGCTTCGGTGCCTGGTGACGGGGGCAACGGGTTACATCGGTGGGCGGCTGGTACCGCGCCTGCTGGAAAGCGGTTTCGCGGTGCGAGCCCTGGCGCGCAACCCCGACAAACTCGCCAATGTTCCGTGGCGCAATCGCATCGAGGTGGCTCGGGGCGATCTGGGCGACCCGGCTTCACTGGATGCGGCGTTCGAGGGTACCGACGTCGTGTACTACCTCGTCCACTCGATGGGATTCGAGAAGGACTTCGCCGCCGAGGAACGCCGGGCCGCGCTGAACGTCGTCAACGCCGCACGCAAGGCCGGGGTCCAGCGCATCGTCTACCTGTCCGGCCTGCATCCGGAGGGAGCGGAACTGTCCGTGCACCTGGGTTCGCGGACCACGGTGGGCCAGATCCTCATCGGCTCCGGAATCGAGACGATCGTGCTGCAGGCCGGGGTGGTGGTCGGGTCCGGGTCGGCGTCGTTCGAGATGGTCCGGCACCTCACCGATCGGCTGCCGGTCATGACCACACCCAAGTGGGTGCACAACAAGATCCAGCCGATCGCGATCCGCGACGTGTTGCACTACCTGGTGGCGGCCGCTACGTGCCGGGTGCCCGAATCGCGGGAGTGGGATATCGGCGGGCCGGATGTGCTCGAGTACGGCGACATGATGCAGGGCTACGCGGAGGTGGCCGGTCTGCGACCGCGCCGGATTCTGGTCCTTCCGGTGCTCACCCCCCGTATCGCCTCACTTTGGGTCGGTCTGGTGACTCCGATTCCTGCGGGCCTGGCGCGTCCCCTGGTGGAGTCGCTGCACTGCGACGCGGTGATGAGCAACCACGACATCGACACGATCATCCCTCCCCCGGAGGGGGGCCTGACACCGTACCGGCGATCGGTGTCGCTGGCGCTGGCGCGGATTGCCCGCGGCGAGGTCGAGACCACCTGGAACACCGGTACCGCCGCCCAATTGCCCAGCGACCCGGAATGGGCCGGCGAGGTCGTGTTCACCGACACCCGCACCCTTCACACCACCGCCACACCCGACCAACTGTGGAAGGCGGTGGAAAGCAGCCTGCCCAGCCACTGGCATGTCGAGGAGCGCGAGCCGGGACTGCTCAAGCTGCGGTCGGCCCGCAAGAGCGCTGGAGACCGCTGGCTGGAAGTGCGCATAACACCGGAAGGCAACGGGAGTTGTTATGAGCAGCGCGCGATCTTCTATCCGCGCGGGCTCCTGGGCCGCGCTTACTGGTACGCCGGCCGACCGGTCCAGGCGGTGGCGTTGGATCGCCGGGTCCGAAAGGTGACGGCAGCGGTCAGCTAGGCGGGCGAATTTCAGGGCCGGCTGAGCGCCGACGCGTTGTCGTTGTCGGCCTGAACCGCCGCCAGCATGTTCTCCACGACGTTCTTACCCAGCGCGGTGGCGGTCGGCAGTTCAATCGGATACTTGCCGTCGAAGCACGCGCAGCACAGCCGGCTCGCGGGTTGCTCGGTGGCGGCGATCATGCCCTGCTGAGAGATGTAGCCCAACGTGTCAGCGCCAATGGCCTGACGGACCGCTTCCAGGATTTCGCCGTCGTCGGTCTGGGTGCCGGGGGCGTTGGCGATCAGTTCGGCGGGGGTAGCGAAGTCGATGCCGTAGAAACACGGCCACTTCACCGGCGGCGAGGCGATCCGGACGTGTACCTCGACAGCACCGGCCTCACGAAGCATCCGGATCAGCGCCCGCTGGGTGTTCCCGCGCACGATGGAGTCGTCGACGACGATGAGGCGCTTGCCGCGGATGACTTCTTTGAGGGGATTGAGTTTGAGTCGGATGCCGAGCTGGCGGATGGTTTGCGACGGCTGGATGAAGGTGCGGCCGACGTAGGCGTTCTTCATCAAGCCCTGGCCGAAGGGGATGCCCGATTCCTGGGCGTAGCCGACGGCGGCGGGAGTCCCGGATTCGGGCACCCCGATCACCAGGTCGGCCTCGACCGGCATCTCCCTGGCCAGACGACGCCCGATGTCGACGCGGGCACCGTGGACCGATCGCCCGCCAATGACGCTGTCCGGGCGGGCCAGGTAGACGTACTCGAACACGCACCCCTTGGGAGTAGGCGGGGCGAAGCGAGTGGAACGGACGCCGTCGGCGTCGATGGCCAGCAGTTCACCGGGTTCGATGTCCCGCACGAAAGACGCCCCTACGATGTCGAGCGCAGCCGTCTCCGAGGCCACCACCCAGCCACGGTCGAGGCGTCCGAGCGACAGCGGGCGCACACCGTACGGATCACGCGCCGCATACAGGGTGGTCTCGTCCATGAACACCAGGCAGAATGCACCGCGAACCGTCGGAAGCAGTTCCAGAGCGGCCTGCTCGATGCTGGAGTCCGCAGCACCTCCGGCGAGTAGCGCACCGAGGATGTCGGAATCGGTGGTGGCCGCACCCGGCGCATTGTGGTTGATCAGTCCGGCGTTGCGCGCCCGCTCCGCCAGTTCGGTGGTGTTGACCAGATTTCCGTTGTGCCCCAACGCAATTCCGGTGCCCGCTGCGGTATTGCGGAACACCGGCTGGGCGTTCTCCCAGGTGGTCGAACCGGTGGTGGAGTAGCGGCAGTGGCCGACGGCGACATGCCCCGGCATCGCCGCGAGCGTCTGCTCGTCGAACACCTGGCTGACCAGGCCGAGATCCTTGAATACCAGCACCTGGGAACCGTCGGCGACAGCGATGCCCGCCGCCTCCTGACCTCGGTGCTGCAGCGCATACAGGCCGTAGTAGGTGAGCTTGGCGACTTCCTCGCCGGGAGCCCAGACGCCGAAGACGCCGCACTCTTCCTTGGGGGGTTCTTCCCGCTGGCCGCTCACGGTATGGGTGCTCCCTGGCGTCGGTGGCGGCCTCAGTCTACGGGGAGTGGGGCAAAAGCGGAATCGTCGACTCCATTGCCGCCCCGCGGCGGCGAGTCGTGGTCTGGCCCGACGAATTACCTAGACGCGAAAGTGCCCGAGATACCGAGCCAGTTCAGCGGCCCGAGAACCCGACAAGAGCACCCGACCAGCCGTGACGGCCGCATCCAGGTCGGTTGATCCGGTCACCAGCAGCAGCCACGTTCGCGGGTCAGTTTCCACAACGTTGGGCGGCGCTCCCCGCGTGTGGCGCGGTCCCGCGACACACTGCACCGCCGCGAAGGGGGGGATGCGCACCTCCACGCTGGCGCCTGGGACTTCGGCAGCCAGCGCCCGGGCGGTCAATCGCACCGCCTGGGCCAGCGCCGTTCGATCCGGTGCGGGTGCATTCTCGTCGCGCAACCATTCCATAACCGCCGCCACGGCGTCCCTTACGGCAGCCGGGCTCGGGGGTTGACGGCTAACCATGGTCCACCCCGCGGGAGAGTCGCTGGACTGCAAGGGCGCCGAGGGCCCCCGCCTCGTTGATCGCCAAATGCGCCAGCATCGGCGCCAGGACGCTGCCGGAGCGCTCCGCCAGCACGGCGAAGATCCACCCCGCCAGACCTGTAGCCAGCACTGTGCCGATGACGGGTTCACCCG
>Ga0194055_10000613_pt1 | contig 28888 bp, 34 predicted proteins | sample SepL449m_MetaG_FD_155482 | JGI IMG/M metagenome (GOLD analysis project Ga0194055, IMG submission 155482) | Anoxic zone freshwater microbial communities from boreal shield lake in IISD Experimental Lakes Area, Ontario, Canada - Sep2016-L442-9m | ecosystem: Environmental > Aquatic > Freshwater >... | reverse complement strand
GCCCGGGCCGATCCGGACGGACCCGTGCAACTGACCCTCCTCTGACCGCCGGCTCACTCGGCGATCCGTTCACCCAACAACACCACCCAACACCGACCACCCCACACCGACCACCCACTCAACACCGACCCTCGGCTCCTGAAAGGAACCCCACAATGACTATCCAGACCACTGACCCCACCAGCCCCTCCAACACCACCGAAACCAGCAACTCCGATCCACTCGCCGGGCGTCCCCACCTTGCCCATCTGTCGATCTGCGGCACCTGCCACACCCTCTTCGGCGAGGGCCCCGAGCCCTGGCAGCGCCAGCTGTGCGACTGCGCCTCGGAGTGGGAACGCTGCGTCCTGGCCGAGGAGGCCTTCGATGCCACCGGTGTCGCCTGGAACCGGATAGCCGAGGTGTGCCGGGGCTGTGGAGCCGAGGTGGTCGATGCCTCCGATCCCTTCGCTCTCTGGTTCTGCTCGACCTGCGTGTATTGGACCCAGTCGATCAACCGGGGTCACGGACATGCCGCCATCCCACTCGGTCGACACACTGAGGTGAGTCGACTGCCGGACGAGCCCGGCGAAGACGCCAGCCAAGACGAGCGCACGGCCGCCGCCAAGTTGCAGTACTTCGTCGGCCAGTCCTTCGGGATCAACCGCCGAGGCCGCAAGGTAGTGGAGGCCCACCTCGATCGGGCCGGCGTCCCGTCGGGTCAGAACGTCCTGTTGGGCGAGTACCTCCGAGCCGTCCGCTCCGACTGGGTCGACCAGGAGTACCTCTTCACCCAACTGGTGCTCGATCTCGACCTCCAACGGTTCTGGCGCTGTTACGGCCATACCGCTCTCGAGCTCGACTGGGTCACCGAGGTCGGCCCCGTGGAGACCTACGTGGCCACCGTGGAGTCACCATGGCGCTACCCGGACGGACGCGACGGCACCACCTCGCTCGCCCTGCGGGTGGTGGCCACCAACTCCGGCGCGTGGTTGTGGGAGCTCAGCGTCGGGCCTGAGGCGGCCAACGAGAGCGACCGCATCCTCCACACCGGGGTCGGACCGTGCGTGGGCGATGCCGCCCACGAGTGCGGCTGGGCCTCCCTCCACACCATCGGACGCGAGTACGAGCGTCGAACGGGCCACCCGAGCGCACTGGCTCCCCTGACACCGGCCGTGACGTCTGGCGATGACCACGCCAGCGACCCCGACCCCACCATCGAGGAGGCCCGGACCCCGCGTCCCCTCGGTGGATCGCCGTGCTGGTGACCGGTGCCGTAGGGCGCAGGCACCGCGCACAGCACCGGCTCTGACTGCCACCTGACCCACTTCCGACTCTCACATCGAAGCCACTCCCACGACTCTCACGAAAGGACACCCAACACCATGAGCACCAACGACACAACGACCGAGGCGCTGGCCATAGCTGCCGCCATCGGCACCCCCACCATCCTGTGGGGACCCCCCGGCTCGGGCAAGACCTCTGTGGTCCGAGCCCTGGCCGAACTCTGGGCCCTCCACTTAGAGGTGGTGGTGGCCTCCATCCACGACCCCACCGACTTTTCCGGTCTGCCCGTGGTGACCGACGGTGGGGTCTCACTGGCCCCGCCGGCCTGGGCCCGTCGACTGGCCGATGTCGGATCGGGGCTGCTCTTCCTCGATGAGCTGACCACGGCGCCGCCCGCCGTCCAGGCCGCCCTGCTGCGGGTGGTGCTCGAGCGCACCGTTGGCGACCTCACCCTGCCCGACGAGGTCCGCATCGTGGCCGCAGCCAACCCGCCCGAGCAGGCGGCCGACGGCTGGGACTTGGCCGCACCACTGGCCAACCGGTTCTGCCATCTCACCTGGACGGCCGATGCCGCTGGCTTCGCCCGAGGCCTCATCGGTGGCTGGCCTGCACCCCACCTGCCCACGCTTCCGCCCGGGTGGGAGGTCGGGCTGCCGGCAGCCCGGGGACTGCTGGCTGCCTTCATCTCGGCCCGACCCAGCCTGCTGCTGGCCGTACCCGAGGCCGGTGCTGCCGGACTGGCATGGCCGAGCCCTCGCTCCTGGGACCAGGCGGCCCGCCTGTGGGCCGCGGCCGGTGCTGCCGGGGCATCAAGTGAGACCAAGGCCTCCTTGGTGGTGGGAAGTGTCGGCGAAGGTCCAGCCATCGAGTTCTTGACCTGGACCGCCGAGTGCGACCTGATCGATCCCGAGGTGCTGCTGGCCGACCCGTCCGGGTATGTGCTGCCGGCCCGGGGTGACCGAGCCCTTGCCGTCCTCTCCGGGGTGGCGGCGGCCGTAGTGGCCGACCCGACCGTGGAGCGGTGGCAGGCGGCCTGGGAGGTCGTGGGCGGCGCAGCCTCGACCCATCCCGACGTAGCCGCGGTTGCGGCCCGTGCGCTGGCCACCTGTCGTCCCGATGGTGCGGTGGCACCTCCGGCCGCCGCAACGCTGGCCCCGGTGCTGCGCACTGCCGGGCTCCTGCGAAAGGGGACGGGATGACGATCACTGCACCTTCTGTTGGTTCCCCCACTGCTTCCTCCACCACCGCTTCCTCGACCACGGGGGTGCGGTTGGCCGGGGCGCGGCTGTGGGCCGCCCAGCGCTTCCCCTACTTCGCCACCGGACTCTTCGCCTTGACCTTGGTGGAGCGACCAGACATCGGATCCGTCACCGCTGATTCTCGGTGGCGCGTATACGCCGACCCTGAGGTGGTGGCCACCTTGACCACCGCACAGCTGGGCACAGCCCTGGTGCACCACCTCGGCCACCTGCTGCGTGACCACGCCCGCCGCGGGGTTGAGGCCGGTGCTGCCGATATCTGGTCCGACCAGTGGAACCTGGTGGCCGACTGTGAGATCGACGACGACCTGGTGGCCGACGGCGGCCGGTTCGCCGAACCTCCGAGACTGCCCAGTGACTTCGGCTGGGAGGACAGCCAGCTGGCCGAGACGTATCTGACCCTCCTGACTCGCCAACCAGCACCGGACGACGGTGGTGACGACGATGACAGCTCCGACGGTGACGATGCAGCCATCGAGGGTCCGGCGGGCCAGGACGCCGATGGAGGCACCAACGACCAGGGCGAGGAGGGATCCGGCGAGGGAGCCGAGAGTGATGCAGGAAGTGATTCCGGCAGCGATGCAGGAAGTGCCTCCGGAACCGACTCCGACAGCGATGCAGGAAGTGGCTCCACCTCCACCTCCGGCACCCCCACCCGTCCCCGGACCATCGACTGCGGCAGCGCCGCCCACGGCCAGGCCCGTCCGTGGGAGGCGACCGACGACGACGCCCCTGCCCTCGACCCGGCCGACGCTGCTTTGGTGCGCCGGTGTACCGCCAACGCAGTGGTGGCCCACGCCAAGGAGTTCGGCACCGTGCCCGCTGGCCTGCTGCTGTGGGCCCAAGTCGCCCCGGCAACCGTCGACTGGCGAAAGGTCCTGGCCTCCGTGATCCGCCGAGCGCTGAAGCGGACCGCCGGTTCGTCCGACTTCACCTTCGCCCGCCGATCGAGGCGCTCGGCCGCCTTGCCCGGTGTGATTCTGCCCGGACTGTTCCGCCCCTCGCCCGAAGTGGCGGTGGTGGTCGACACCTCCGGATCGATGGGTGCCGAGGAGCTGTCCGACGCCCTGGGCGAAATTGACGGAATCTTGGACCGGGCCGGCCTGGCCACCCGCCGGGTGCCGGTGCTGGCGTGCGACGCCGAGGTCGGGGCCATCACCCTGGCCGCCCGCGCCTGCGACGTCGACCTGACGGGTGGGGGAGGCACCGACTTGCGGGTCGGGATCGAGGCCGCCACCCGTCTGCGGCCGCGGCCCCACGTCGTGGTGGTCCTGACCGACGGCTGCACCCCGTGGCCCGCCGTCGCTCCTCGCGGTACCTCGGTGGTGGTCGGCCTCATCGGCGAAGAGGACAGTTGCTGCGAGTCCAGTGTTCCGTCTTGGGCTCGGACCGTGGTGATCAGGCGATCGACATGATCGAAACCTTCGAGCTGCCCGTGGCCTGCAACGGGGACACCCATCGGGTGGAGATCCGCGTCGATGCCCGCCAGCGGGTCCGGTGCGTGCTCCACGATCACGACCAGGTGGTGGAGGATGTCCTCGAGGCCTTGGGAGGCCCGGCCACCGCCTGCAGCCTTGCCGAAGGTGCGGTGCGGTCGCTGCGCAGTCAGGTCCCTTCGGCCGCCGACCGGGTCGCATGGGTGCGCCTGGGAGTTACGGCCCCGTTTCTCTATGCAGGCTGGCAGAGCGCAGGGGTCACCAGCCCTCGGATGGCCAAGCGTTGGTTGCGCGTCGTGTCAGCGAGCGAGCCCGCTGCAGTTGGCTGGGATGTATGGACGAAGGTCCTGGACTGGAAGCTCCGCGGCTTTGCTACTCCGACCTCGGCGGGCCCGTGGGCTCGCGCTGGCTGTCATCCGTTGACCGCCAGGCAGTGGGTTGCGGCTGGCCAGACAGTGGCTGGCGCCCAGGAGTGGTTCGACTTCGGCGTCGACACACCAGCTGAAGTCGCTGGCTGGCGCGCATTGGGCGCGCACTTGCCCCAAGAGACAGCGCAGTGGCTGGCGGCTGGGGTCTGTTCGGGCACCGAGGCACTGCTGTGGTCCAAGCTCGGGGTCACCCACCCGGCCCACGTAGTGCGCTGGCTGTCTGCCGGGGCGATCGATGCCGACGACGTGTTGTTGTGGGTGCGATGTGGCATCGACATCAGCGGCGGCGCCGGCCCTGAGGCAGTCGAGGACTGGCTGCAGGCGACCTCGTCGGGCAATGTAGCCCGGTCGTGGCTGTCCGCCGGCCGCCACCTGCCCGGTGGCATCACCCGGTCCGGCGTCGCCCCTTGGCAGGCCGTCGGTGTCCACACCGGAGGCTGCCTGGGAGGATGGCTCTCCGTCGGGGTGACCCGGCCCGAAGAAGTGGCCGCTTGGTGGGAGGCCGGGGTGACCGATGTGGCCAGTGCTGGCGAGTGGGCCCGGGCCGGCGTGCGTTCGTTGGCGGATCTGGAGCGCTGGGCCGCGGTTGGGATCACCTCGAGCGCCGAGGCCCTCTCGTGGGTAGACCCGGTCTTCATCACCTGCATCGAGGAGGTGGGGGCCTGGCGGGCTGCCCGCTATCGGAGTCCCGAGTGGGCCCGCCAGGTCCTGTTGTCCGACCGGTCCCAGGTGCCAGACAACGTTCGGACCGTCCGGGCCCGGGAGAGGCGGTTTCTCCTCGGTGTGGGAATCACCCCCCAACGCGGGCCGACCGATCAGCCGGGTTGGGTGCCCGGGGCTCGTCTTGGGGCGCACCCTGATGCGGTGGTGTCAGAGCGCTACTTCTACGCCTTCGGCTACCCGTGTCGTCCCGAGGCTGCCACCGAAGTGGTCGAGCAGGACTTCGATGCTCGCGGAACAGAGATCTCCCGCCACTATCGGTCGTGGTTCCCTGACCCTCGCCACCGGTCTGTTGGATCTGCGGAAGGGGGCAGCCATGCTTGATGGTTCGTCGTCTGACGGTTCGTCTCGTGGCTCAGATCCTCGTGGCTCAGAAGCGGCGACCTGGTTCGCCCGGGGTGTAGGTGCACTCGGCCTAGCCGTTGGCGAAGTGGTGGTGCGGCTCGTGTTCCACGTGCCCAGCAGTGCGGCAGATCTGCTGGTCCTCGTCGGGATCGGCGCCGCCATCTGGTGCTTCTCTCAGTGGTGGCGGACGGTTCGGCATCCCATCGTGTCGCCAGCAGCCAAGCGCACCTTCGCTCTGTGGTGGACCGGGGGCGGGGTGGCGCTGTTCGCCATCGGGGCCGTCCTGGCCAGCGGACCCGATGGGGGACAGTCGACGGTGGCTGCTGGATTCGTACTGGCCGGCATCGCTGCCGTCATCGGGTTCTGGGGTGCGGTGTTCGCCGTCCGGTTCTCACAGGCGCTGGGCGACGAGTTCACCACTGCCACCACACCGGTGCCGTCGCCCGCCGAGATCGCGGCACTGCTCGAGGCCGAGTGGGGTCGACCGGCATCGGTGGTCGAGGTGGCGGCCGTCCATCAGATGCTCACCTCAGCCAGATACGAAGCCCTGCTCACCACCGGCCTGACTCTGGGCGCGCTCTACCTGATGGACCACAACCTGCACCACGACCGGTGATGCAGGCCTACGCGGAAGGACAGTGATCGATGACTCCACCTGTATGCACTCGCTGCGGAGCGTCACTCGACAACAACCGGACGCAGTTCTGCGTCGTGTGCGGGGCCCCCGAGGGCCTGGCACCCCACTGGAGCACCACCCGAGGAGGCCTGGGTCCCGGTAGTGATCCCGGGGACTCAACGGAGATCGAGCCGTGGAGGCGTTCTGCCGAGGAACCCGTCCACGAGGTCGTGCCTCCTCCATCGCCGGCTGCCTCAGTGTCGCCTGCCTCGGTGTCGTCTGCATCGTCGGACGGGTCACCGTCGGCGTGGCGGCGGTTCCGCAACCGGTCGACGGTCCTGGCCATCGTGGTGCTGCTGGTCGATGGGGCCGTCTACTTTCTGCTGCGGTATCTGGACATGTCGAGCCAACTGGTGAACCACATTGGCGAGTATGCGTTCATCTATCTGGCCGTGCTGTGGCTGGGGATCGTCGTTCTGTCGTACACGCAGTTCTTGGGCGACTCAGCCCAGGCCGGTTACCGGGCCCTGACTCCGGTTCCGACACCTCAAGAGATCGCTGCTCAGCTCCACGGCGAACTGGGCCGGCCTCCGACGCTGGTCGAAGTGGCGGCCGTCCAGCAGATGCTGGCCACGGCCCGCAACCAGGACGTGCTGACCGCCAGCATCGGCGTGGCCAGCTGGCTGGCCGTGCGGGAGGCGCTCGAAAAGAAGGAGTAGAGGAGGTTGCCGTGGGTGTAGTGCGCCAGATGATTTGTATGCCTATTAGGCGTACAATAGGACCATGAAGAGCGCGGGAGAGTCCCGGACGGCCAAGACGGAGCGGATCGCCGTCCGCCTGACCCGCGACCAGGACGAGGTCGTCCGCAGTGCAGCGGAAGCCCGAGGCGAGCAGCTGTCGGAGTACGTGGTCCGCCGAATTGTCGAAGCCGCCCAAGCCGATCTGGCCGACCGACGGGTGTTCGTGGTGGACGATGCCGCATGGGCCGAGTTGCAGGTGAGGCTCTCTGCGCCGCCGGTCACCAAGCCACGACTCGGCATGCTCCTCGCCAATCTGTCGGTGCTCGAGCAGTAGTTGCCGTTTTCGCCCCCCGTTCTCCTCAACGACGAACACGCAGCAGTCGGCTTTAGCTGCGGCAAGCCAGCACTCGACCGCTGGATCGTCGAACGGGCCGCCACCAACCAGCAGACCGGCACCAGCCGCACCTGGGTGGTCGTGGACGACGAGGGGAGCGTCGTCGGGTACTACGCCTCGGCTGCCGCTTTCCTCATCCGCAGCCAGGCAACCTCCCGTATTCGACGGAATCAGCCTGAGGAGATTCCGGCCCTGCTGCTCGGACGGCTGGCGGTGGACGAGGCGCACGCGGCCACCGGTCTGGGGTCAGCACTCCTCAAGCACTTCTTGGTGAAGAGCCTCGAAGTGGCCGAGCTCGTAGGTGTCCGCGTGCTTCTCGTGCACGCCATGGACGAGGATGCCCGCCGCTTCTATCTCCACTTCGACTTCGAACCGTCCCCGGTCGATGACCACACGATGATGCTCATGGTCAGCGACATTGCCGCTCTAGTGGCTGACTGATCACTCGAACTCGTCGTCGATGAAGCGCCAGAGCGGCCCCGGTGGCAAACGTCACGGCCACGCCGCCAAGAGGTCCTCAGGATCGAAGGAGGCGGCCGCCCCCTTCGTCGTGGTGCCGCAGCGGCTGACCACCACGAGTGGTGTGGTTGCGTCTACGCCGGGAACCCCTGATGTCTGGCCCACCAACTCGGTGAGGTCGTTCTGATTGAACGGCTGTGTATCGCGCCATTTGATCGAGCCTGCGAAGGTGATCGTCTGTGCAATCGGAGATCGATCGGCACCGATGAGATCGACCTCGAGGCGGTTGCTGCGCGTCCAGTAGCCCCCCATGGTGTTGGCATCGATCGAACCAAACGGTGCCAGGCGGAAGAGTGCTTCCCTGACGATTGGCTCAACGGCCTTGCCTCTCCACGTCGACCAGTTCGTCTTGAAGCGCTTGACGATGAGGTCCCCCCGACCCCGATCGATCTCGGAGAGGTGCGGCCCGATGAAGCGCAACCAAAACTGGAGATAAGGATCGGAGACTCGATAGCGCGCCTCGCGGCTCGGTGTCGTCGACAGCGGAAGTTCCTTGGTCACGATCCGCTTGGCCACGAGAATGTCGAGCGAACGATTCAGGCTCGCATGCTGCAGCCCGCCCGCTGACCTGGCGATGTTGGTGAACGTGCGCTCACCGGTACCGATCGCACTGAGGACGTCGCGCGCCTGGGCCTCGGTAGGGAACTCGGCCTCGAGCACTCGGATCGCGCCAGTCACGAACATTGATGCAGCACTTCCCACCGCTGCAGTGAGGTAGGCCTCTGCCCCTTTTCCTCGAGGCCATTCGTCACACAGCATGGGCATGCCGCCCGTGAGGAGGTACGCGTCGAAGGCATCCGCCGCTGTGCGCGCCTTGATGATGCTCCCGACCTCGGAGGGAGACAGCGGGGGGACGACCATGTCGGTGCCCCGCTGAAACAGAGGCCGACCATGGGTATTGAGCGTTTCCATCATCGCCAGGTCAGAACCGACGAGGATGAAGAGGACTGCCTTGGAGGACAGGTGACGGTCCCAGTACTTCTGAAACGACGCCTCGGTACTCGCACTGTCGCCCACCAGATAAGGGAACTCGTCGATGACTACTACGGACGGTTCGTGCTCATCGAGCGCCGAGGCCAATAGGCCGAGGCATCCGTCCCAATCACGAGGAGTCACTCCCGAGAAGACGTGCGCATGAGGAAGAGATGACTCTGCAGCCTCCCTGGAGAAGATCTCGAACTCTCGGTCCCCTTGCCCGGACGCCGTAAAGAACAGCGCGGGCACGCCCGCCGCGTCGATGAACTCCTCGATCATTCGACTCTTGCCGACACGCCGTCTTCCTCGTATGAACAGACAGCGCCCAGGCTTTCCGGTCGAGACCTCGGACGCCACACGACCTAGCTCAGCGCGCAGGGCATCGAGTTCCTTGGTCCGACCTACAAATCGAGCCACCAGCGTTCCTCTCGGATCCCCGTTCCAACTACAAACCTCATTGATAGTATCTTGGAAGATACTATCTTTAGAGATACCATGTAGGTGCAGCAAGCGGGCTGCAAGTACAACACCCACCTCTCTGCTGGCTCAAACGCTGCGAACCGCTCTCACCGTGGCCGCATGGGTCCGACGGATCACCCGCCACCCGCTAGGAGGACCGCACCGCCCCCGGCTACCGCAACGGGTTCGACCCGGCCAGACCGAGCAACTCCCGGGAGACGAAGAGCGCGGCCGGCTGGCCGGCGGTCCCGCTGCGGACTGTTCCGTACTCGGTCAGGATGCCGACTGCACCCAGCCGCTGCAGGGTGGCCCGTGCCGCCTTGGGGGAGATGCCCAGTTCATTGACGAGCGTCCTCGAGGTGAGGACGAGGTGGCGGGGGAGCAGGTCGATGGTGGCAAAGACGGCGGCATCACTGCGTATCGATCTACCCGTCGTCGCCAGACGCTCCCGCCACTGCACGGCGAGCTCCTCGACATGGGTGATGAGGGAACGCTGCGCCTTGCCGCCCCTGGCCACCGCGTTGGCAAACCACCCGATCCACCGCCGGTGATCCCCGAGCCGAAACAGCACCAGCCCGGCGGCATAGCCAGCTACATCAGCAGCAATGGCCACACTCACCGGTGGAGGCACCACCAGATCCAGTCGACGGGTCAGTAGCCAGGCCACCAGCACTCGACCGACCCGGCCGTTTCCATCGGCGAATGGGTGGATCAGTTCGAACTGGGCGTGAGCCACAGCGGCCTGGGCGACAGGGTCGATGTCGTTGCGGTTTGCGTAGGCGACGAGATCCTCGAGCAGAGCAGCCAGTGCAGAGGGAGGGGGAGTCACCAGATGCGCGTCCAAGGGGCTGGTTCCCCCGATCCAGCCCTGCTCGTCACGGAGCACCCCCACATACCGTTCGGGAGTGGGACTGTCCGCCATGAGCGTGCGGTGCCACTGGCATAACAACTCCACCGAACAAGCGTCCATCCCATAGGCGCTGGCCACCGCGTCTGCCACGGCATCGAGGTTCGATGCCACCCAAGTGGCAGATGTCGCGGCGTGCTGGCCGAGGTGCTCCTCAGCGAGCACGATGTCGACCACAGGTGCGGTGATGCCCTCGACATACGACGAGGCGACACCCTCGGCCCGCAGCAGCAGTCGGGCCAGAGGTTCGAACTCGACGGCCATCGCTTCGGCGGCAAAACCGACCTCGGCGGCGGCGGTTGCACAGCGACTGGCACTGGCGGCGTCGAGGGCCAGGTCGCGTGACGTAAGCAGAGCCGGGACGAAAGCTCGAACCCGGCGGCCGCGCCAGATGACCTCTACCTCAGACCCCACTGCCCCAGACTCGGAATGCCCCGTCAGTCGATCCTTCATTAAGAACCGATAATAGTATATAGGTACTGTATTAGGGCAAGGGTGGCAGGGGAGTTTGCATCTGCAAGTGCGCCACGAGTGGTGATCGTCATCGTCAATCAGGCCGCGTGACGACAGTGGCAGCCACGTCATACATCCGCTGCGCCCATGCAACAGCGTCGCGGGCGCTCGCCGCGGAAATGGGTGTTCCCTGGTACTGCGACTTCGACTTGAGCACAAGCAGTCGCCGGAAGGTCGAGGCGAGAGAGGCGCCGTCCGACCCAGACATCCGAAGCTCATCGACAGCCTGGTTGTGACTATCAGATTTGATTGTTGTTCTTCGGGCCTTCAAGCAGATGGCGTCCTTGCTGTTGATGCCAGAGATGACCGCCGAAGAGGCTGCCGCGCTGTAACGCTTGAAGTCGTGCTCGTCGCGCGCCGCCTCAAGAAACTCACGGGCCTTGTCGAGATGGGCCCTGGCCTCGGCCAGATAGGTCACCGCGGAACTCTCTCCTTTCGCAGGACATCGAGGGGGGGTCTTCCGGTGACGACGAGTGCCTCCCGCCGCAGCGACCCGATCAGCAGGTCATCGGCGGCTATCAGAGTGGCAAGTTCCCCGCTCTCGTACTCGAGGATCTGACAGTCGTTGCCCGACCATGCGCTCACTCGTTCGGCAAGGCCATCTAACTGGCCCCGCCAAGTGGGGCTGTCGGCATCGATGGTGCTCGACCGGATAACCAGGAGGTCGATGTCGCTGTCGGTCGTGCCCTCGCCCCGCGCGGCTGAACCGAACATCCATAGTGCCTCAGGTGCCTGCGTCCAACCCTCGACAGCGTTGGTGATATTGGCCAGAAGACGACCTCGTAGGTCGGCCAACATGAGCAGAGGTTCCGCTACGACATGCTCCCGGTTGAGGCGGTAGAGGTAGGCGGGGGGATGGGACTTCCGCAACACAACACCGGCCTCAACCAGTTCCGCAAGCACCTGACTGACGCGGCGGTAGCCGGCCCGCTCTCCGGTCATGGCCGCCACTGCTCGCCCGCTCATGGGTTCGTCCGCACGCGCCAAGACGCGTAGTACTGCTCCGCTGACATAGGGAAGTACCACTTGTGACGGGTCACTGAGGTCCATGGTCGACTCCTTCTATGGGCAACCAAATGCCCACTTGGGCATTATAATGCCCAAGTGGGGTCGACCAATACCGAAAGAGCGGGGCGGTCTCCAGCCAGCCGCCAGCTAACCGCACCCACGCTCAGCACATCCGGTCAGTGGTGGTGATGGTGCCGCTGGTTGAAGAGCTGCGGCGGTGGGTTCGGGAAGAGGGGCTGCAGGTTCGTTGGCTCCGACCCGGATGCGTCGTTCCGAACGTTGGTCGGGGTCTCTCCGCCGTGCCTCAGCACGAAGAGCAGAAATTTCAAGATATTGAGCATGGTGGCACTGTACGGGTCGGGTGTGACACGCATGATGACGCCTGGAACTCGAGTCGACGGGACCGGCGGGCGCCCGCGCCACCACCACCTCTCTATTCGTATTCTTCGACCGATCTGGTATCTGTTCCGATACCATTATTTCGTGAATGCAGGAATGGTCATCCGCACAGCTCGCAAGCAGTCGAACTTGAGCCTCCGGGTCCTGGCCGCCCGAGCCGGCACCTCGCACGCCACGCTCTCGGCCTACGAGCACGGCCGGGTGGACCCGACGACCGCCGTGCTGTCGCGGATCATCAAGGCCACCGGCCACTCGTTGGAGACCACCCTCCTCGGGATCCCCACCGACATCGAAGGACTGTCCCGAGGCGACGAGCTGATCGCCGTGCTCGAGTTGGCCGAGCACTTCCCCGCCCGCCATGCCCCCGCACTCGAGTTCCCTCGGTTCGGCCCGGCATGACATCGATCGTCGACAAGATCGTGGCGCTCAGCACAGCGCTGGATGCCCAGCGCCTCCCCCACGCCTTCGGTGGCGCACTGGCACTGGCGTTCTGCACCGAGCGAGCCCGGGCCACCATCGACATCGATGTGAACGTCTTCGTCGGCCAGTACAAGGCTGCCGTTGTGCTGTTGGCTCTCCCTGAGGCGGTGGGCCAGACCGATGCCGACCTGGCGGCCCTCGCACGTGACGGCCAGATCCGGCTGTGGTGGGACCAGACACCGGTCGACATCTTCTTGGACAAGACCGAGTTCCACGTCCAAGCGGCATCGCGCCGGCGACTCCATGAGTTCGCCGGGCATCAGATTCCCTTCTTGGGCTGTTCGGATCTGGCCGTCTTCAAAGCGTTCTACAACCGCACCATGGACTGGGCCGACATCGAGGCGATGATCGCCATCGGCTCACTCGACGTCGACCACACCCTCGGCACGCTGGTCCGCTACCTCGGCGAGGACGACGAGCGGGTGGAGCGGCTGCGGTCGCTGGCGCCGGTCGACGGGTAGCCGTCGGAACTCAGTTTCGCTACCGCTCCACTTCCTCCACGGCGCGGTCTTGGCTGGCTTGGGCATGGTGCGCTACCTTCCCATCTTCGTTCCAGCAGTCGACAACCCGATGCTGGCAAATTCGAACATCTCAACACCATCCTGATGGATCTCCTCTGCCAGTAGCCCGTTCTGCTGCCTGGTCCATTCGCCGATTGACAAGTCCACGACCTGAAGGACGTTGCCACTCCACAGCCGAACGTGGCTTCGCAGGGTGTCTAACTGATCGTGCCAACGCGCTGCCTTATCGGGAGTCGCAGGGGCCGCCTTCGGCGCTGTCGGGATGGACCTCCCCTTGTCGTCCCGCCGTCTTGATGGGGCATCGTCGGGCATGGGCGGATGGACCACGACGAGGTCGATGTCACTAGCGACGTCACCATCGCCCCGGGCGGAAGAGCCGAACACGCACGCGTAGACCGGCGCCGGTTGCCACGCACCGATCTCGGCACGCATGCGTCTCCAGAGCTCGACACGCAGGTTGGCGAGGACGTCGGCCGCGGCCGCGGCAACGTGATCCCGATTGAGCTGGTGCACTCGGTTGCGGCCCATCTCCATCGCCTCGACGATCCCCTGTTCGACAAGTCGAGCCAGGCATCGGCGAACACCGATCTCCGAACCACGTGCCGCCTGGGCAGCTACCTCGCCGACCGTTAGGGGCCGCCCAGAACGGGCCAGAACGGCGAGAACCGGTCCATCCAGCGTCGGGGTCACTGCGCGTGTCGGGTCTCCGAGGTCCATGATCATAAAGTATAGCTGTCTCTACTATGTGATAATTTTGCAATCCAGAGGGTCATGCGAACGCTGAAGCTCATAGTGGAGGACGCCGGAGGAGTGCAACGATCCGAAGGAGCCATCGCGACATTGATCATGGTGGTCATCCCCCACGGCGCGTTGCGCAGGGGCTTTGCCGTCCTCGCCGACTCGCTTTCCGCACGAACCCCCCCCGATCTGGTCGTCGCGGCGGCCAGGGCCAGGCCATCGCCGGCCAGGAGAACAACCAACTGCCGCACGGTCTTGCCTGCCCGAGCACCGTAGGCACCCCGTTGCCAACCATTACCCTCGGGCATGGATTCCGACAGCCAAGGGACCCGTCAGGTCCCTCCGACTCACCTCCGACTCCTTGCCACCACCTTCGTGATCGGGGCCACCAGCTTCGGCGGGGGCCTGCTGGCCTATGTGCGCCAGGTCTTCGTCGTTACCAAGGGATGGGTGGACGAAGAGGAGTTCATCGAGGCGATGGAGATCGCCGAGGTCATGCCCGGCCCCAACATCATCAACCTCGTGGTCCTCTTGAGCGATGACCTCCTCGGGGTGTCCGGGGTCCTTCTGGCGTTGCTCGGCATGGTCACGCCGGCCATCGTGGCCAACTGCCTCCTGGCTGCTTTTGCCATCCACTTCACCCATGTCCCGTTGGTGGCGGCCGTACTGGTTGGGTTCGGCGCCTCTGCCGTCGGCCTCACCGCTGGCAACGTCGTGAGCATGGGCCGCATCCACCTGCGATCGGTCCTACCGGTCGCCATCGCCGTTCTGACCGCCGGCTCGATCCTCGTCGCCCACCTCAACCTGCTGGCCGCCCTGCTCCTGTTCGGAGTCCCCTATGTGGTCTACGTCCGGTTCCGCCCGTCGGGGGGTGAATGATGCACCAGGTACCGACCATCTTCATGATGTTCGCCGGGCTATCGCTGCTGGCCTTCGGCGGGGGCAACGTTGTGCTCCCTCAGGTCGAGAAGGACGTCGTCACCAGGCATCACTGGATTACGGGAGACGAGTTCGTCCACCTCTACGCGCTCGGCCAACTGGCTCCGGGTCCGTCGGCCATGTACATGTCCGGGATCGGATTCGTCGTAGCCGGTGTGCCAGGAGCGCTGGCGGCCGGCATCGGGTTCATCCTTCCTTCCACCGTGTTGATGATGGTGATCAACTCCCTCGAGCACATCGATCGCTGGCGCATCTCCCCCTGGCGCCACGCGCTGGCGGTCGGGATGGCACCTGCAGCCATCGGCCTGGTCGCCGCCGGGACCGTCCGGCTGGCCCAGATCGAGGTGACGGTCGTCCACGGCTGGCAGATCCTGGTGGTGGCCGCCATCGCTCTGGGCGTGATCGCTCTGACCTTGTGGACGAAGCTCAATCCGGCACTGATGGTCCTGGGCGGGGGGCTGGTGGCGGCACTCGCCTTCGGCTGACCGGCTGACCGGCTGACCGGCTGACCGGCTGACCGGCTGACCGCTCAGACGGTCAGCCCCAGCAGATCAAAGGCCCGCAGGCACCGCACCGTCATGTCGGGATCCCCGGTGATGGTGATCTCCCCGGACGCCACGAGCGCGTCCAGGCCCGAACCACCCGACACCACAGTTGCCCAGGTGTCGAGTGATGTGGCCACACATGAGTCGGCCCCGCTCCCGTTTGTCACCACCGCCACACTGTTGCGGATCCACAGGCCGGTCACCACCGTGCCGTCGATCTCGAAGGCTAGGTGGTGGTCGACCCCGTCGACCAGGGTCGGATCGAGCGTCACCCGCAGCAGGTCGATGTACATGGATGGCGCAGCGCTCAGGACGGCGGCCCGGTTGACCCGGTGGGCGTAGAACGAACTGAAGTCGAGCGAGCCGTCGAGCACGCGAGCCCGGGTGATGCACCAGTTCCGGATGTTGGCAGCCGGGGTGCGGGCGGCCACCGTGCGCAGGGCCAGGGCCAGGAGCTGGCGGTCCCCATCTGCAGCATCGGGGTCCCGGATCAACCAGCTCCCCAGCTCCAATGCCCACCGCAGGTCGTCGGAGTCCAGTGCATCCCGCATCTGCTGGCGCACTACGGCCGCCCCACCGAACCCTGCGACCAGCCGGGATGCCCGCTCAGCGGAGGGGAGTGGGAACAGTCGGGCCTCGTCCCCATCGAAAAACCCAAAGAGCCCGGTGCGGATCTGGCGCAGGTGGTGCTCAGCCACTCCGTAGAACTCAGAGGTGATGAAGTCGTCGTCACACCAGTCGGGGAGTTGCACGGCCAGGCCCACGTCGGCGTCGAGGAGGCCCTGGTTGGTAGCCCGCACCGACTGGTCCCACAGGAACTGGATCGAGTCCCGATAGCGCACTACCCGCTGGTTGATCTCGGGTCTTCCGCTCATGGGCGGCCCGTGGGTGGCCACCAGGTGCTCCGGCGCCAAGCCCAGCAACTGGTCGATGCCTGCGATCAGGACCCGGGGGTCGCGGTACACCTCGCCTCGGATGGCGAACACGTTGAACAGCACCGGCCACACCAGATTGTTTACCGCCAGACCGAGCTCCGGAAACCAGTAGGTGACCGAGTCGTCGGCATCCGAGGGTGCTGGGTAGACCTCGATGCGCAGGCCGGCCAGGTCCAAGGTGCTGGGTAGGTCGCCGAATGTCTCGGTAGGGGCGACAAACCCGGGGGTGAACGGTGCGTGCTTCGGATCGGTCCAGAACCGGCCGAGTCCGACGTTGACGACACCGTCCGGGCCGTCGACCGGCATGAAGATCCCGAACTGGCTGATGACTCCGCGCAGGTAGGCCGGGGCGACCTCGCCCATGGCACCTTGGCGGTTGGCGGCGATCCGCTCGTGGCCGATGACCGGGACCGGGTGACCTTCGGCCTCGAACACGGCCTTGGTACCGGCTACATAGTGGAAGTGGGTGAGGAGGACGGCCACGATGGGTGCCGAGCAGTGCTGGCGCAGATGGGCGATGGCATTGGCCATCTCCTCGATGTTCTCTCCGGTATCGATGGCAATCACTCCATCGGGACCCTCGACGAACGTCTGGTTCGACAGCCCGTTGCCCACGAAGGTCCACACCCCGGGGCGCACCTCAGAGAAGGCGGGTGCCAGCCGATCGGAGTGGGCGACGTGGTCCTGGTGGGCGACCTGACCGGCGGCCATGGTCACGGTGGACGAGGAGTCCGGCTCGAAACTGCGGGCACGCCTGGCGGTCGACATGACTGCAGCGTAGGCCTTACGCACCGGCGTATCCGGGTGCGTTCAGGCTGACCAGCCCTGCCTAGATCAGGCGCAGTTGTCGCACTGCCCGGTGACCGGAAGCATCAAGAAGCAGGTCGGACAGATGGGCCGCGACTCTTCTTTGAGGGCGACGGTAGCCAACTTGCGTGCTCGGGCCCGGGCAGCAGCCACCTTTGGGGTCAGGGTTGCCTTGCCGCCGTCGGCGGGCATGGTGGCCCCGAAGTGGCGGTAGCACTGCAGGCGCACTTCGGCCGCGTGTAGATCGGGATCTTCGGGCGCCTCATCTCCGGTGAGCTCCACGAACGAGGCCACGTATCCCGGTCCCACGGTTCCGTCCGCTCGGACGCACAGCGCCGACAGCAGCGGCTCGCCGGCGGCGTGGCAGTCGCGAGCTACTGCACTCAGCACAGCCCCGACCCAGTTCTGCACGAGTTTGCGGGTACGGATACCTGAAGCCGTCTGCACCGCTTCGGCAAGCTCTTTGTAGGTGATGGTGGCCTGGTACTTGGCGGCAACCCGCTCAAGTGCTGGCCTGGCTTCCACGACCCACGCCGCCGATGCGTCCGCGGCCGAAACTTCTGTCTCATCGCTCTCGCGATAGGTCCCTGGTGTCGTCATTCCTGCGCTTCCTGGTTCCACCGCGGCGGTGGTTCCGATACCTGACTGATAACCCAATCTTCGCAGGTTCTGACGGGTCCCCGTTCCACCTACGGTCCCGGCGGCGCGCCGAGGTCAACGGTGACCTTGGGGACGAACTCGGCTTGGACGTCGGCCAGAGCCACGCCACGGCGGACCAGCTCGGCTCGCAGCCCCGCGGTCGGGGGCGTCGGAGGCGGTCCCTCGAACCGGGCCACGGTCATGCCTGTCGACTCGGTGGCCACCGACACCAGCACCCATCCAGTGCCCTTCGCCCACGTTTCGGAAGCCGAAGTTACCGAGGACTCTTGCTTGGTCCGGTGGGCGATGGTCAGCGATGCATCGGTAAGCGGAACTACCACGATGATGGCCAGGGTGGCGATGGCGAACACGGCATTGCGCCGGTTGTGTGACCGGAGTTCGGGTGATCCGTACTGCGGCGACATCCGATGGACGCCATAGATGGCCATGATGATGGTGCCGACCCCCAAAATGGCGGCCACGTTGGTGCCGAACAGCAGTAGGGCTCCTCCCGCCTGGCTCCACTCGTGGGCCTGGAGGGTGAGGCCGACCACAGCCAGCGGCGGCACCAAGGAGATGGCGATGGCCACCCCGGGCAGGGTGTCCGAGATGTCCCGTCGCACCAAGGCGATCGACCCGACGGCTCCGGTGGCCAATGCGGCCAGTAGATCGATCAGGGTCGGATCTACCCGCGACGCCACCTGGCTGTTGGTCTGGGCGACGACCGGGGCTGCGGTAATCGCCCCCAGCAGCCAGCCGATGGCGATGGCGGCCAGCGCTCCGGCGATCACCAGTCCGACGGAGCGCATGAGGTTCTTCCGGTCACCCAGAACGGCGGCCAGCATCGTCCCCTGGATCGGTGTCATCAGCGGGGCGACGATCATGGCGCCGATGACGGTGGCGGTCGAGTCGGCCACCACACCGGCCCCGGCGATGACGGCCGACAGGATCATCAGCATCCAAAAGCGGCTCAGCCGGCGGCCAGACTCTGGGCCTTCGAAGAAGACCGAGTCCCGCATGTCGTTCAGGTCCTGGCTGGCGATGTTCGGCATGGCGGAACACTCCTCTTCGTTCGACCCCTATGGATACTCCACCAGAGGAGACGGGTCACTGCATTTGCTCTCCCGTACGTCAGAGCCTGCTCGTCGGGAGACCGACAGCCGGGCATCGCGTGTGCCTCCGTGCCACACTGGGACCGGTGGCCGAAGGGCCTCCGGGGGAGGGAGTTGCCATGGGAGTTGTCCGCTATGGGGCCCGAGCGGTGGACCAGGTGTCCAACCGCGAAGTCGAGGCCACACGCAGTCCGATCTGGTCGAAGGCGGTGACCATCATCTTCCGCACCGACCTCGATGCCATCGCCGCTGTGCTGCCCCGTCCCCTCGAGGCTGCCGCACCGACGGCCCGGCTACGGATCGCCGTGGTCGATATGGGCAACGGAATGGCCACCTTCGGCGCCGGCTGGTTCGGCGTCCGGGCCCGCCACGGGGACGTCGAGGGCGAGTACGCCCTTTTCATGCCCATGAGCACCGAGCAGGCCACCACTGGAGGGCGCGAGACGTTCGGCGAGCCCAAGAAGATCGCCCAGCTCCACCTCGAGGTCGAGGGCGACTCGCTGTCGGCGGGGGTGAGCCGGATGAGCTCCAAGGTCGCCGAGGTATCCGGCACGCTCGGGCCCGAAGCCCCGGGCTACGAGATCGACAAGCTCGACTTCTACTTCAAACTCTTGCCCGACCCGTCGGGTGACGGTCTCGAGGCCGACCCCGCCCTCGTGTACTGCCGCCGCCATGAGACGGCCCGTGTGGTCCGACCGGTGACCGGCGAGTGCAAGCTGCTCGAGGCCCCGTTAGATCCCATCGCCGACTTTCCGATGCTCGAGATCCTCTCCTTCGAATACGCCGAGATCAACTCGTCCCAGCAGGGTGAGATCATGGAGCGGGTCCCGGCCGAGTGGCTGGTCCCCTTCATGCACCAGCGCTACGACGACCTGAGTGTCCTGGGGGCGAAGTCGTGAGCGACGCACCCATCAGCGACGTACCCGCCTCGGCCAGTGACCGCTACATCGTGGTCTCGGCCGACGGCCATGCCGGTCTGGCCTGCGACGACTATCGCCCCTACCTCGAGTCCAAGTTCTACCCGGCCTTCGAGGAGTACGTGGCCGAGCGCAACGCCCACCGCGAGCAGTCCCTCAAGATGAACTTCGAGTACATCATGGGGTGGGAGACCGACAACGAGGAGGGGCTGAAGGGCGCCTTCGACCCGGCCGTGCGCGACAAGGAGCTCGACTCCGACGGGGTGGCCGCCGATGTCCTCTTCGCCGATGCTGACGCCGTGACTGGGGCTGCCTCTCCGCCGTTCGGAGCAGGACTGTTCGCCGGTGCCATCGTCGATCCCGACCAGGCCTTTGCCGGGGCGCACGCTCACAACCGGTTCCTGGCCGAGATGTGCTCGGTATCGCCGCACCGCCGCGGCGGTATCGCCTTGGTGCCGATCACCCACGATATCCCCCGGGCCGTGGCCGAGATCGAGTGGGTGGCGGCCCAGCCCGGCATCCGCGGGATCATGATCCCGACCATGTGGCGCGACCACACCCCCTACAACGACGCCTCGTATGACCCGGTGTGGGCGGCGTGTTCCGAGGCAGGGCTGCCGGTGCACACCCACTCTGGCGAAGCCCCTATGGAGGAGTATGGCGAGCACATCGGTGCCTACCTGGCCGAGGTGGTCTGGTGGACGGTTCGGCCGGCGTGGCACCTCTTGTTCGGTGGGGCCTTCGAGCGCTTCCCCGACTTGAAGTTCGTGGTCACCGAGGCCGCCGCCTATTGGGCTCCGGACATGATGTGGAAGTGGGACCAGTACATGGGGGGCGGCCACACCACCAAGAAGATGGCTGCGCTGTTGAAGGGCAAGATCTCCAAGCTCCCCTCCGACTACTTCGGCACCAACATATTCATCGGGGCCTCCACCATGTCCAAAGAGGAGATCCGGCGCCGCTATGTGATCGGCACCGACGTGGCCATGTGGGGAACCGACTACCCCCACCCCGAGGGAACCTGGCCCAACACGGCGGCCAAACTACGTGCCGACTTCGCCGAAGTGCCGGTGGATGACACGGCCGAACTGCTGGGACTGACGGCGGCCAAGGTCTACGGCTTCGACCTCGACGAACTCCGCCCCATAGCGAAGCGCATCGGACCGAGTCCCGAGTCGCTGGGCCAGGACGCCACGCTGCGCAGCGACCCGGCCGCCCGGGCCGAGGCACATTGGTGGAAGGCCGAGTACGGGGTGACCCCGCCGGTCTGAGGACGCCGGTCGTCATGGATCTTTGTAGCAGTAGTGCTACATTGGGGACATGGTAACTATCGGGCTGAGAGAGCTCAGGCAGGATGCATCGGCCATCGTCCGCAGGGTGGAGGACGGCGAATCGATCGACGTCACCGTCTCGGGGCGTCTGGCCGCACGCCTCGTCCCGGCCGAGCCGAAGCAGTGGCGGCGTTGGGAGGATGTCGGAGCCCTGTTCGCCGGTCGTTCCGATCCGAACTGGGCCGATGACATGGACCTCGTCGACCACACGGTGGTCGATCCCTGGGACCGGTCCGAATGAGAGCCATCCTCGACACGAGTGTCCTGATCGCCACTGGTGTGCAGCACCTCGACGGAGAACTGGCCATCAGCGCGGTCTCCCTCGCCGAGTTGAACTTCGGGGTGCTGGTAGCCAAGGACGATGGGGTCCGGGCCGAACGCCTGCGGCGCTTGACCACGCTGCAGCGCACCTTCACCGCCCTGGCCGTCGACGACGCCGTGGCCTCGAGCTATGGCGAGTTGGCGGCCACTGTCGTGGCTGCGGGGCGTAGTCCCCGAGCACGCAGCATGGACCTACTGATCGCGGCGACAGCACATGCGCACTCGGCCCGTCTCTATACGCGCAATGCCGGCGACCTCGCCGGGCTGGAAGATCTCATCGAAATCGTGTCTGTCTGAGGGAATCGCTGGCCCCGATCACTCACAGGCGACGGTGGCAAATCCCCGGACGCACGCGCTTCACCCCGCCTAATCTCACAGCATGCCGATCGATGGAGAGTACGAGCCGAGCGCGTGGGACTGGGTGGCGGAACAGGTCGCTGAGTACGAGGCGTCCGGCGGCGAGCGGGCCAACACGTTCCGGGACACCGGACTGACGATCGTCATCGTCACCACTCGGGGCAACAAGAGCGGCAAGGTGCGCAAGACCGCCCTGATGCGGGTCGAGCACGAGGGTGAGTACGCCCTCGTCGGCTCCCAAGGCGGCATGCCGACCCACCCGTCCTGGTACTTCAACCTCGTGGCTGACCCGACGGCCGTGGTCATCCAGGACGGTCCCGAGGCCTACGACTACGTGGCCCGCGAGGTCACCGGCGACCAAAAGGCCATCTGGTGGGAGCGGTCGGTCGCCGCCTATCCGCCCTATGCCGAGTACCAGGCCGCTACGACCCGAGCCATCCCGGTATTCGTGGCCCGACGGAGCGACTCCTAGGGCGCTGCGTCGGCCACGGTCATCCTTGCCTACGCCTCAGGATCGGAGTCGGGCGGGCACGAAGACCCCGCCGGTCAGACGCGAATGATGCGGAGGCCGCTGACTTCTACGTGATCATCGTCCTGGGTCACCAGGGGCACGTCGAGCGCGATCGCCGTCGCCGCGATCCAGGCGCCGTTCACCGGCATCCGCAGGCCCCGGTCGCGCAGTTCGACACGCAGACGGGCCCAAGCATCGGCAACGGCCAGATCGACCGGCACCACCTCAAGACCCATGACCCACGAAAGTGTTCGTAGCCGTTGGTCCCGGGCATCCAGATCCCGAGCGCTCAGAACACCGGCGCGCAGCTCTCCAGCGGTGACGACCGAGAGCGCCAACTCATCAGGGAGCAGGTCGACCTGTAGCGCCCGCCCGGACTCGCGGGCCACGAAGACACTCGTGTCGGCCAGGCCTCTGGTCATGCCAGGTCGTCAGTAGTGTCCGGGTTGAGCAGGCGCAGTTCGTCCAGTAGCGCCGGGTCGGCCTGATCGGTGCGCAGGTACCCGATGAACTCGTCACGAGGCATCCAGCGCCGCCGCTCGGATGCAGGGGTCAGCTCCGCCACCCGCCGCCCATCGATGGTGATGGTGATCGACTCCCCGGCCGACACTCGCGCCAGCACCTGGCGGGTGTCATTTCGGAGCTCGCGTGAAGGGATCTCGGCCACGACACAAGTGTAGCAAATCTTCTACATATTGCCTAGCAGTGGCGGACATGGCCGGGCCCGCAGCGGTTCATCTGGGCCGCGCCCTCCTCACCAGGAGCGCAGCACCTGGTGCCGATCGAAGGCGTTGCACGTCGAGTCGGTCGGATAGTCCTCGACGGCCAACGGAGTAGCCACCTCGGCCACGGTCGGGCCGATCCGGTCGCCCACGGGCCGCAATGCCTCGAGGTCGAACCCGTAGACGGTGGCCACGTTGTCCTCGAGCATGACCTTCGTCTCGGCCGGGTCGCAGGTTCCGAACGCTGCCCGTAGCGCCATCAGGCTCTGGGGGTATGACCCTTCGGTGTGGGGATAGTCCGAGCCCCACATGATCCGCCCGACTCCCACCTCGTGACGCACGGCTGACTCGGTGGCCCGTAGGAAACTGGCCCCCACCCACACGTTGCGGGCGAAGTACTCGCTCGGGGACATCGACATGCCCTGAGCCGCCACCCCGAAGTACGACGCCTCGGCCGCCCCACCCATGGTCATCCGTCCGTAAAACCAGTCCAGGGTCTCGAGCCCCCGAGGCAACCAGGCCAGTCCCTGTTCGGTGAGAACCACCTTGAGGGTCGGGTGCCGCTCCAGCACCCCGCCGAAGATCAGGTGCCACATGGAGCGATGGGAGAACCACGGAAGCTCGATCAGCATCATGGCCCGGGCCACCTCGGATTCGCCGAAGTCGGGCAGGCCGGAACCGCCGTGGATGTTCACCGTCACGCCGAGCTCTTCGCACAGCGTCCATAGCGGCTCCCACACCGGCTCCCACAGCCCGGGCAAGTTGGCACCCGGCGGCAGCGACGGCAGGAGGATCCCTCCGAACGGACGGATGTTCTCCGCCGCCCATCGCACCTCGGCCAATGCATCGTCGATGTTGTTGGCGAAGATCTGGGCTACCCCGGCGCGCCGGCCGGGAACCTTGGCGCAGAAGTCGGCCAGCCACCGGTTGTGGGCCTGCAGGCCGGCCCACCGGCGTTCGTAGTCGCCCTCGGTGGGCGGGAGCGCCAGCAGGCTGCCTTCTTCAAAGAAGGGCGGCACGGTGTTCGGGAACAGCACCTCGGCGGCGATCCCGTCAGCCTCGTTCTCGGCCAGGCGACGGTCCGAGTCCCAGCTGCGGTAGGCGGTGGGTGCCTGCAGATCGGCGTATGGGTTGACGTAGGCGGCGGCCCAGGCGTCGAACTCGTCGTGCCACTTCGCCGCCAGGTACGGCCGGTAGTCGCCGATGTCGCCACCGGCATGAGCGTCTGCACTGATCACGGTGTAGCGGCTGTCGGGCGTGAGCTCGATCGTCATGGAGTCCCTTTGGTTGCGGGCGCTGGGCCCTCGGTGGTCGACGTGGGTTCAGGTCGTGCGCTCAGGTCAGGCCTGCCAGTGCCGAGGGCGGTAGCTCGCCCCGGGAGATGGCGTCGGCCCTGGCATGGAGGAGCGCACCGGCTGCGTCCAGGCCGTGGCTGATCACGAACTTCCCATCCTTGACGCCCTGGACGGCAAACCGGCCGAGCTCGTCGAGGTCGACGGTGTCGTTGGGCCGCCCGGCCGCTGCCAACGCCGCCTTGAATTCGGCGAACGTGGTGCCCGGTGCCGGCGGGCGAGGACGTATACGGGCCAGCTCGGCCGGCCGGTTGCGCTGGGCCTCCCACAGCCCGGTCTCGAGCAGCCCGCCGGAGGGGTAGAAGACAGCGGCCGACAACTTGGTCTTCTGGGCCACGAACTGGTGGGCCAGCGCCTCGGTGAAGCAGCTGATAGCCGCCTTGGACGAGGCGTAGACCGAGGCGTACGGCACCGGTGCGATCCCACCGTCACCCGACGAGGTGGTCACGACCACGCCCTCCTCGCCCCCGGCGATCATCCGGGGTACGAAGGAGAGGACGCCGTTGGCCGTCCCGAACACGTTCACCCCGAAGCACCACCGCCAGTCGTTGGCCTCTTGCTCCCAAGGGTTGCCGCCCCCGCCAGAGGTCACTCCGGCGTTGTTCCACAGCACATGGCAGGCCCCAAACTCGCCGTAGACGGCGTCAGCCAGCGCTTCGACCGAGGCTGGGTCGGACACATCGGTCACGACACCGCGCACCGTGCCCTGTGGTGCCAACTCGGCAACGGTGCGCTCAAGCACATCGGCCTCGATGTCGCCGATCACCACCGTGCAGCTCTCATCGAGCAGCGCCCGCACGATGCCCAGACCGATACCGGCCGCACCGCCGGTAACCACTGCTACCTTGCCTGACAGATCGTCCATGTCGCTCCCCCCGGAGTCTCACCCGGGCGTTCCCCGGACCGCGTGTTCATGGTGACACACGGGGACCCGCGTTACCTGCAGCGACGGAATGCGACCGACGGCCGGTCCCGATACGATCAACAGTGAGCTGAGGAGTTCGAATGGGTGACCTGCGACAGATCAGACGCCGTGCACACGCCCTCCTCGAGGGGTTGGGCAGCAATCCTGGCGAGGTGGCCGAGTCTCTCCACGTCGCTGGCGTCCAAGGCGTCCCTCGCAGCAACTCGTCGTGCGCCATCGCCCTCTATACCGCTGCCCTCTTGAAGACCGACCCGAGGATCCGCTCGGTGGCCGTCGGGCCGTGCTCTCTGATCCTCACCCTGGTCTCGCCCGATGACGCCCGTCCCGCGGGCAGACTCGCCGTGCAGCTGCCGAAAGCGGTGCGAGCCTTCGTCACCGGATTCGACGACCAGCAGTACCCAGAGGTGATCCGGCTTCAGGTTCCCGCATCCGGGTCCGACCCTGCGCTCGGGTCTCTTTCCGCTCCTGATCCGCAGGAAGCCCCGACCTCAGTGATCTGATCAGTACTGTCCGCTGCCAGGGGCGGGCACTACTAACGGACGATGATGCTCGAGACAGCGGTACATCGAGCGCCACGTCATGGCCGATGGTGGTCAGGGTCGAACCGCTGGCGCCAGTTCCGGACGCGGAGCCCTCAATTGCCGGTGAGCTATCAGGACGACGGTCGCTCAGATAGCGTGTCGGGTGGTCAAGTAGAAGGGGTCAGACATGTTGCAGCGACGTATCGCATCCGTAATCCTCGGTGGGGCACTGTTGATCGGATTGGCTGGAGTGGCCGGAAGTGCCGGGACCGCCTTTGCCGGCGTATCCGCTCCGACCACCACGTCAGCGCCCGCCCACACCGGGGCACAGGTGGCTAAGGCTCAGGCCCACGCCTGGCTCAAAGGGCACCGCAAGAGTATCCGCAAGGCCGCCATCGCTATCAGCGCTACCACCATCGGTATCTCGCCGCTGGCGCTCGTAGTCGAACTGAAATCAGGCAAATCGATCGCCCAGGTCGCCACTGCGCACCTGGTCGACCCTCAACTGGTTGTCGACGCGCTGACCGCGGCGGCCCAAGTAAAGGTGGCCCACGCGGTCACGGCCGGCAAACTGTCCCAGTCGAAGGCCGACGCGATCAACTCTGGCCTGCCAGGCCGTATCGCCCAGGTCGTCGACCACGTCTTCTGACCAACGAGGTACGTCCGGTCAGCCCGGCGGCACCGGTCCGGTCCGCCATCCACTGCTGTGCCGACGTTCATCCGTGCACGACAGGACCTGCCACTCCTGGGGCGACCACGCGAACACGGCGGCCTGGCCGTAGGCCAGCCCGATGGTGACGGCGGCCGCATCGGTGAGTCCCACGACTGCGACCCCCTCTTCGAAGTGCTGACCGTCGGGATCTCGCCCGACTGCCGGCCACCAGGCGAGCCTCTGATGGTCGAGATCGGCCACCAACTGGTCGTGGCGGGATTGGTTCTCAATGGCTGACAGGAGCACGCTGTCCGGGTTCCATGCCGTGATCACATGAACCAGCGGAGTCGGGCCACACGGCCACCGACCCCACTCGCCCGACGGGACTGGACTGACGCGGAACGGGGCACCGTCGGGTGGCGACATGTCGACCACCGCAGCCAGGTACGACGCCCAATCTTCCTCGGTGGCCATCAGGTCGACGCCATCGCTGCGGACGCCACCGACTACCGGAAGGTGGCGGCCACCGGCAGGTGCTTGACCCCGCCGACAAAGGCGGCCTGAGCCCATTCCGGCTCACCGGACACTTCGATGGTGTCGACGGCAGCCAGCAGCTTCGGCAGGATGGTGCGCAGCTCCCGGCGGGCGAAGGTCGAGCCCAGGCAGAAGTGCTCGCCGCCGCCGAAGGCGATCATCCGATTGGCGTTGGGCCGGGCTACGTCAAAGATCATCGAGTCGTCGAACATGCGCTCGTCCCGGTTGGCCGAAGGATACGACAGCAGGAGCCGGTCCCCTTCGGGGATCTCCACCCCGGACAGGACGGCTGGCTGGGTCAGATACCGCAAGAAGTGGCGGACCGGCGAGGTCCACCGGATCATTTCGTCGACGGCGTTGTTGATCAGGTCGGGACGGCTCTGCAGCAGGGCCACCTGGGCCGGGTCGCGCAGCAGGGCCTCCAACCCACCGGACAGGGCAAACGAGGTGGTGTCATGGCCGGCGGTGGCAACGATCGTGTAGTACCAGAGCCGGGCGTTGTTGCCGAGCGGGCAGCCGTCTACCTCGCCGTTGGCGATGACCGTGGCCAGGTCGTCGGTCGGGTGGGCCCGGCGGTCATCGGTTAGCTCAGTGAAGTACTGGTCGAACTGGGCCAGGGTGTCGGTCAACAGCGCCATCGGGTCGCTCAGGTCACCGAGGTACTCGGGGTCGGCCGCCCCGAAGATCCCTTGGGTGAGCTTCAACATGGTGGGCTCGTCCTCGACCGGAATCCCGAAGATCCCCATGATGACGCGCAGTGTGTAGGGGGTGGCGATGTCGCGGGCGAAGTCGCACGTCCCATCCATCTGGCGGAACTTGTCGACGAACTCATCGGCGATGGCCTCGATCGATTCCTGGCGTTTGGCCACGGCCCGAGGGCGGAACCAATCGTTGGCCAGGCCCCGGTGGCCCGAGTGCTCGTCCCCGTCCATATGAATGAGGGTCTCGCCCTCGATGCCGATCGACTTCAGGTACTCCATCTGCAGATCGGGGGCCATGATGGAGTTGCGGGTGTTGAGGAAGTGCTCGTTGTCGCGCGAGACGGCAAAGACGTCCTCGTGGCGGGTGACGGCCCAGAACGGGGTGTAACCCTCTTCTTCGACGCGCAGCACCGGGTCGTTGTCGCGCAGGTCGGCGGCCACTGCATGCCACTTGGGCTGATCGGCATACAGGGTGGGGTCGAGGAAGATGTTTCCGCGGAGATCTGGACTGCTCATGACTGCTCCCGATGTCGGTAGGCGAACGGTGGGCATCGGGGACCCGGCTGGATCCCGACGCCTTCGCTGCTGATGCTACCTACCGGCGGACCAGCCGGGGGAGGGATGACACAGATGCATCCGTGGACCTGCCGTTCGGCCTCAAGCGAAGAGGCCGAGGAGTTCTGCAGCCAAATCATGCGCAATATTGCCTCTGTGGTGGGACGGCCAGCCAAGACGTCACACCTCCGTGCCAGGGTGCCGAGATGAGTGGTGCCACCGAATACGACATCCTGGGACTCGAGCCCTCCGCTGACACCGGTGAGGTCCGGGCCGCATACCGGCGACTGTCGGTTCGGGTGCATCCGGACGCTGGGGGGACCAGTGCTCTGTTCCATCAGGTGCATAACGCCTACGAGACGCTGTCGGAACCGGGCCGCCGGGCTGCCTACGACCACTATCTGGGACTCACCGGACCGCCCTTCGACCCTGAGCCCTCGACCTACGCCTACGACCCGCATGCCGCCGCCCCCGCCGCCGATGCGTATGCCACCGGTTGGCCGCCCGGGCAGGACACCGACGCCCGTCCTTTCATCTCCCACTCTGTGCCGTCGTGGCCGGCCCGGCATCCGTCAGTTGTGGTGGCAGGATCAGGAGCGCTGTTGACCTACGCGGGCTTCCTGACTCACAACGTCGTGGCCGTGGCTGGCGTAGTGGTCATGTTGGTGGGCCTCATCGGGATGCTCGGCAGCGGTCGTGCCCGTGCCCACGAGGCCGCGCTCGGGCCGGTTCCCCCGACCAGTGCCGCCCATCGGTTCAGCCGCGACCTCACCTTCGGCATCCCCATGG